>Ga0209602_1000006_pt1 | contig 151777 bp, 207 predicted proteins | sample COGITO_mtgs_1205_3_FD_184810 | JGI IMG/M metagenome (GOLD analysis project Ga0209602, IMG submission 184810) | Pelagic marine microbial communities from North Sea - COGITO_mtgs_120524 (SPAdes) (version 2) | ecosystem: Environmental > Aquatic > Marine > Epipelagic ...
AGGATTTAAAGGCGTTGACAAATACAAAGAAGAACAACTAAGTATTCTTCAAGCAGAAGTTGATGAACAAATAGAAAAGCGTTATAAAGAAGCTGATGCCTATAAGCAAGAACAACTAGATGTACTGCAATCTGAAGCTGATGCCTATAAGCAAGAACAACTAGATGTACTGCAATCTGAAGTTGATTTACAGATTGAAGAACGTTATAAAGAAGTAGAGTTGTACAAAAAAGAACAATTAGAAGTTCTACAACAAGAGCTTGATGAACAAGTGGAACGTAGAGTTTCTGAAGGGTTTAAAGATGTTGATGAATATCGTGACTCTCAGCTAAAAATTCTACAATCAGAATTAGATGTTCAAGTTGAGGAAAGATATAAGCAGGCGGATGCTTATAGATCAGAACAACTAGGTATATTGCAGTCAGAATTAGATGTAGAGTTTCAAAAGCGATATGATGAAGTAGAAGATTACAAAAGTGAAGAAATAAAAAATATAAAACAAAACTTTATGGATAAATTTAAATTAGGCTCTAGTTCTACTGAAGAAAAAATTAATCCTGAAAATGTTGCTAAATACCTAGTAACTAATAAAGAAGATGAAGATACTGTATTTAAAACTAAATTGGTAATCTTTAATTTACCTGAAGTAAAAAATCATAAAGACCGTAAACTAAAAATGAAAGTACGTAAAGCAAAAAGTATACCTGAATTATTTGCAGCATATTATGACATACAACATAATCACGGTTAAATTTGGAACTAAATACGATTCTGAATTTGTAAATAAAATATATTCGGCAATCGGATATTTTTCTCGTTCATATTACACTACATCGCAATATCAGTTTTATTGTTATACAGATAATCCTGAGGGTTTGCACCCTAGCATAAAAGTAATCAATGAAAAGAAAGATCCCACGTTAAAAGGCGTTTGGAATAAACTTAGACTGTTTGATCCGGATATGCCTTTTAGCGGTAATACTATTTATTTAGACTTAGATGTTGCAGTGAATAATTGCATTTTTAAGGCCCTTGAGCTTCACGATTGGGATATGCTTAGTTTATGCGCAGCGCCTTGGAAAGATAATAAAAAAAGATATGGTCGACTATCTAGCTACGACGTAAACATTCATAGTTCTATTATGACATGGACTGCTGGAAGACATCACGATATATGGGAACACTTTAACACAGGATTTCGTGACTACTATATGAGAAAATATTCTGGAGGTATGGATAGATTTTTAGCCCATGAAGATTTTAAATTTAAAACTTTACCACCTTCATTTGTACAATCAAAAAAACATGAAGACCCATGGGGTGCCACAGTGACTACGTATGAGGAATTGGATGTACGACTCGAAGATCTTATATAGAACTATAAAATTAAGTGAAGAAATTTATGACGAATCTATGTACGGAATCGATGATCTTTACAGAATTAAGGACTTATCCCATTCAGTAGATGATAATCATTGGATTGGTAAACAATTATTAGCTGAAAAGCTTTATGAGTTATATAATCATGACGCCGGTAAATTATTAGTGCTCGGCGGGTGGTATGGGATGATGGCTTATCAATTACGTAAACAGTGGCCGGAAAAACAAATGAATATAGAATCTACTGATATGGATCCTATGTGTGAAGAATATGGATATAAACTATTTCATGATTATGACATAGGGTTCTCCACCCTCAACATAAATGACTCTTTTATTATACCACAATATACAGGGATTGTAAACACCTCTTGTGAGCATATGGAGCAAAAAGATTTAAATAATATTATTAAATCTAAAGATCCTGACTGTTGGGTTGCATTTCAATCTAACGATTATGTAGATCTAGATTCACATGTTAATTGCTATCCTACAGCCGAGTTATTTGCAGATAGTTTAGATCTTAATTGGGTGGCTGATATTGATACAATAGACTTAGGTGATTTTAAGAGGTTTACTGTCATTGGAAAATAAAGTAGTATTCAGTATTTTTATTGATATTCCAGAAGACCGTTTAGATAATCCTGGATGGTACGATCAAGGTAAACAAGTTATAACAGACAAAAGTAAGCAAACAAAACTTGCATTGCTTAATAATGCTGAATTAGTAACTGAACGCCAAAAGCAATATGCAAATGATATTGGTGCTGACTATATACTATTTGAATATGATAGTACATATAAAAAGTTCTTTAATGAAATAAAAAATAGGTTTACAGAGATCTCAGAGTATGATATAGTAAACTTCTATAAACATCGCGTTATGCGAGATATGGCGGACCAGTACGAGTACGTCTGCTACTTAGATTTCGATGTTGTACCAAATACTACTGACTGTATTTTTGAAGCGCATAACGTCGATACAATGATGGCTGTTGCAGAATCTAATCGCCTCGCAATTCGCGGTAAAGTCATGAAAGCAAAGGATTACAATCTTTGCATTCGTAATCCTGCCACAAAATATTGGAACACCCATGCCATGTTGATGGAAGAAGGCTTTGATCCTGAAAATGATGTATTCAATACAGGAATTATGGCAGCGTCGTCAGAGGTAATTAAGCAACTAGATTATTTTAAAAACTTTGATTATATTATTAATCTTATGACTGAAGTAAAACATGACGAGTATTCTCTCTATCCTGAAAATATTCAACGTGTATTTAATTATGATAATGAGACCGTGTTTTCATTTTGGGTTAAGTCACGAGAAATACAAATTCAATATATGAAAAAAGAATGGCATTGGCTTGTCGACGAGTTAGTTTCAGATCCAAATCAAATGGATCCAAAAGCTAAACTTTATCACTTCATCAATAAGAAAATGGAGTGGATAAGAGATATAAATAAGAACAAATAACCTAAGAGTGTTTGTTACATGGCCCAATATGAAGAACTGTCAATAGACAAAGGATCTGACATTACCCTGAAACTCGAGTTAGAGGATAATCAGGGTAACGAAAAAGATCTTACGAACCATACTGTTGCTGGCAAGTTAAAGAAAAGTTATAATACTTCTGACAGCGAGGCGGTTTCATTTACTACAGAAGTTGAAGCTCCTGCTACTGCAGGTGTTGTTAACCTTACTTTGAGTAATACGCAAACTAGCACTCTCAAGGCTGGTAGATATGTATATGATGTAGAGATTTCTTTCGTTGATAGTGATGCAAGTACAGTGGTTGAAAGAATCCTTGAAGGCTCAATTACCGTTACGCCTAGCGTAACATAACCTTAAGGAATTCACATGCGCGTTGTTGTTGGTCAAAACACAATCGTAAAAAAGATAACTGTTGGAACTCCTTTACGGGTTGGATCCGCAGCTAACGGATCACTAACTGGTTTAGATGATGTTAATGGCTCAGTTAATCTTTCTGACGGTACAATTCTACAATATGACAGTGCATCTGGAAAATTCCTGCATGTTAGTGCTGCATCAATTACTGGCAGCGGGCTTACTGTACAAGATTCTGGCGGACTAGGATCTCTTGCTTATGATTCAAATTTAGCAATACTTACATACGAAGGTCCTTCTTCCGATAGTATTCATTCGCTGTTTAATGCAACGTACGATTCATCTTCATTAGGAACTTTATCTTATACTGATGGTACTGTTAGACTTGAAGGTCCAACACAATCGCAGATTAGAGCACTGTTCAGTGCTGGAAACGATTTAACATATAACGCAGTAACTGGTGAATTTTCTGTAAATGTACCAGATACATCTGCAGCATTCGATTCTAATTTTGCATTAAAAACTACAGATGATCTAACTGAAGGTTCTAGTCTTTATTTTACTGATTCCCGCGGTCGTGCTGCTATTTCTGCAGTTGATAACGGCGGGTTTGGATCGTTAACTTACAACAATGTAACCGGTCAAATCACCTATAATGGACCGTCAGTATCTGAAACACGTAGCGTTATTAACGTCGGTGACAATCTTGGTTATGATTCAGCTACTGGTAAAATTACCTTTACAGGATCTTTAGGCGGAACTTATACGGATGCGGATGCCCGCGGAGCTATATCAGTTATTGATAATGGCGGCCAAGGTTCTTTATCATATAATAGTGCTTCCGGTCAAATTACATATCAGGGTGCAAGTGACTCTGCTGTTCGAGGATTAATCACCGCTACAGGTGATATAAGCTATAATCAAAATACCGGAATAATTAGTTTTACTGAACGTACTGATGCTGAAGTACGAGGCTTATTTAATGTATCCGGCGATCTAGGATATGATACCGCTACAGGCGTTTTCAGTGTTGATTTAGGTTCTGTTGATGTTACTGACTCTGCGGTTACTAGAGCACTACTATCTGTAACAAATGATAGTGGTGATTATGGATCGCTAGCCTATGATAATACAACTGGCCAATTTACATTTACAAGAGTAACAGACTCAGATATTCGTGGATCTATATCTGCTGCGAATAGCGGAGGTGGTTTCGGATTTATAACATTTGATCCGACCACTGGCGTTATCGATCATACAGGCGTGCAACAAGCTGAAATCCGTAGTCAGTTTTCAGCTGCCGGAGATCTATCATATGATTCTTCTATTGGTCAATTTAGTATTACAACCGGAGTACACTACGAGGATTCAGATGCTAGGAATGCTATATCTGTTAATTTTATCGGTGATACTGCTTTCGATTCTAGCCCATATGGCGGGGCTTCTTATAATGCTTCTACCGGTGTACTTACTATTAATGGTACTACTGATTCGAACATTAGGAACTCCTTAACAGTTGAAGATTCTGGTGGGCTTGGTTCACTCAATTATTTTGTAAAACAAGGTAGAATTGTTTACAAAGGACCTGATGTAGCAGATGTAGCAGGTCTTCTTTCAGCAAATACTGATTCCCTATCTATGGGTCAACTCACGCTTGACTCGTCCACTGGCCAGTTTTCGTTTATATTAGAAGATGATAGCGTACGTTCGTTGTTCAGTGTGGTGTCCGATGACGCCGGCGGAACAAGTTTAACATATGATTCTGCTACTGGCCAGTTTACGTATAGCGGTCCTAGTACCTTTGATCTAAGATCTTTTATTAGTGTAAGAGAATCCGATAATACGGGTGACGGTACTCTCACGTACGATGAATCGACTGGTGTATTCTCTTTTGTTGGGCCTTCTCCTGCAGAAGTACGAGCTCATTTTGAAGGTGGTCTTGGAATTGACTATAATGAAGCTAGCGGCACGTTTAGATTAGATAGCTCAGCTAATATCGTAACAGGTAGTATTGTTACAGGCCAATTAACAGTAACTGATTCTGCCGTTATTAATCAAGCTACAATTTCAAATAGATTATTTGTCGATAGTATTTCTTCAATTGATAGTACAGATAGACTAAACATTTCTTCTGGAGAAATTAATCTAAAATCTAGTAGAATTTTACTTGATGCACCGTTTTTGCATGCCACTGATAATAGAATTATCTTTTCAGTAAATGATAGTAATGTTGATAATTTAAACGGCGGCGGTTTTCTTCTTGGCGGTGGCAGCAACATCAAATTTATGCTGTATGATAAAAATACCGATCAATTTGAACTTAATACCGGATTAGCAGTTGCTGGCAATTTAACTGGTCCGGCCGTTGATTCTATTAATAAGCGGATAGATGAACTACCTGACTCGGCTCAGATGAAGTCAATACTATCTCCTGGTCCTGGACTAGCATATGATAGTATAAACGGAATATTTAGAATTCCATCATCTGGTGCAAATGCCGGAATATATGGTAGCCCAACCCTTGTTCCGCAAATTACCGTTGATTCTCTTGGAATCGTTGATAGTATTAAAAACATTGCTATTGCAACTTTAGATAGTGTATCTTTTGACTCTTCCAGTGGGATTCTTACATTATCAACTGCTACTGGCGACTTAAATCAGCGCATTTTAGCACGTAAAGACTTTAATGCCGGCTTAGGTTTAGATTATGAAGATTCAACGGCAACGTTTAGAATTGATTCGACAGCCGATATTACTTTAAGTTCTGCTGCTGTTAAGCATATTGATTACGACGTAAGTTACGCAGCGCCTTGGAAAGAAGGCCGTGTATTTTATGATAGCGATGCAAAGGCTATCTCATACTATAATGATAAAAATGATGTTACAATTAACGTCGGTCAAGAATTTGTTGTAAGAGTTTACAACGATACTGGTACACCTTTCTATAATGGACGTGCTGTATACTTTGACGGTCGAATGGGTAATACGCCGACTATACGACTATCAAAAGCCGATGCTGCTTCAACAGCAAGAGTTGATGGTGTTCTTACATCTACGATTCAGCCTGGCGGTTTTGGTTATGTTACTCAAAGCGGTTTTGTTAATGGAATTAATACTACTGGACTAAGCGAAGGTTCAGAGCTGTATCTTGCTACAGATTCAAATGGTGGGTTTACTACAACAGAACCTAGTTCTGCATCAGCATATCCGTTTCATATTGGTAGAGTAATAACTGAAGATTCAACTTCAGGTCGAATTCTTATTGACCGTTACTCAGAATTTTTTAATCAGTTAAGAGTTGCTGAGCAATTAAAAGTTGATTCATACGCAGATATTCCAATAGTAGAAGCCGATCGTATTGCGTTTGATACTACTCGCTTTACAGATGTAGATGTTCCTAATAACCTTCCATCATTTAGAGAAGGTAACTTATTCTATTTCCAAGGGCCTGACGCCTTAACATATTCTAACGCAACTATGAATATCAAACTTGGTCAGGATGAAGTTGTTAGGGTTTATAACAACACTGGTACCGCAATCGCAAAAGGCAAAGCGGTCTATATTACTGGTGCTACAAACGATTTTCCAACCATTGCATTAGCTCAATCAAATAATTTTGAAACGGTTTATGAAACGCAAGGTTTAACTTCTCATGCAATCCCCAGTGGCACATACGGTTATGTCACAGTTCGTGGTTTATATGGCGGATTAAATACTTCCGCATTTAATCCTGGCGACGTTGTACACGTTTCTCCAGACTCTGCTGGTGAGCTCGTTAATTACAATCCCCAATATCCTAACTATCCTTTTGAAGTTGGTGTTGTTCTTGTAGCTGATTCGGCAACAGGTGGCAATGTTGGTGGTTGTATTCAGGTTGGACTAAAAGCTGAAGTCTTTGAGAATATTAGAGTCCAAGGTAACGCGCGATTTGATGCTGATGTTACTATCGCTGGTAACCTTAACTTACTTGGAACTGAGACACAAACTCAGGTTGCTAACTTAGCAGTTTCCGATAACTTTGTATTCCTTGCGGCTGGTGATACTGTCACAGCCAATGCGCTAGATTCTGGACTTGATGATCTGTCGTTAGTGGGTACTTACACAGGTGATTCTGATGTTGCTTATTACTTAAAAATAACTAGCGCTGACTCGTCAGGTGACACACTTGTTTGGTCTTTTGATTCAGATTTTACAACTCTCCTAAACTTTGAATCTGATGGCGGTCCTTCTTCATGGAACCTATCAACTAACGGACTAACTGGTGATCTTAGACACGGAATTAGCTTTGAGTTTGAAGCTGCAACAGGTCATGATGTAAATGAAAGATGGAGTGGTACCGCTGCTCCTTCTAACCTTGATCTTGGTCTGATTGGTAATTATAATCCACCGAATGGTCCATTTGCAAGAGCTGGTGCGTTTAGAGATAACGCTGACGGAAGATTTAAATTCTTTGATGGATACACATCGACTATCGATGCTTCTATCAATACTTCAGATTCATCATATACAGATGCTAATATTCAGTTTGGTACTGGTTATGGTAATATTGTTGGTAATGTAACAGGCAATGTTACGGGTCAAGTTTCAGACTTATCTAATCATAATACATCTAATTTACCCGAAGATCCATCAGCTGATTCGGCTAGCGGTACTCAATACTTTACTGCGGCTAGAGCAAGATCAGCTATAAGCGTTATAGACGGTGGCGGAGACGGATCACTAATTTACGATTCTATTGCTGGTTCGCTAACCTATAATGGACCATCTGAAGCAGAATTTTTCCAACACTTTAAAGACAATGAAGACAGCCTTGGAGATCTTACATTTGATTCTGCTTATGGTTCAGTCGGAGGATTTAAACTTCATGAACGCCATATTACAAGGCATGAAGAAGTCTTTGCAGATTCTTGGGTAAATACGTCAGAATATTTCTTAGTATATAGTGGAACAACTGGTGGTCAACTTAGAAAAGTTAGAGCAGACACTTTAGCATCAACTCTCGGTGGCGGTGGCGGTGGTGCCGGCGGCGGATTATTTGGTTACATTAATATGTAAATTTGTAATTCAGATTTATATAAATAAACAATAAAAGATTCAGTAGGTAAAATGGCAGCAGTATTCGAAACCAGTTTTGTTAAAAATGTAGGAAGTACAGAACAAACTCTGTACACCGCTCCTGCAGGATTGACTGGCCGACATTTAATTGTTAGTATGATGACAACCAATATTTTTGGTTCGGCATTGCCTATTACTGTTAAATTAGTCCGTGGATCTGATATAATTTATATGGCATTTAATAAAAGAATTCTACCAAATGACACCGTTGACTTACTTATAAATAACTCTAAAGTAATGGTAGAAAATGGAGATTTAATTAAAGTATCAGCTCCATTAGATAATGCATTTAGTATTATCATGACCGTTGTACAGGAAGTTGAAACATGAGTTCTTATGGTCACGATAACGAAGGTGGAGTTTATACTGGAACTTCTTTTTCGGATAAAACTTCTTATGGCTTTAAACTTGACAGCGTAGGCCATTTAGACATTGAAGTAATTAAACCACACGATAGCGATACGGTAAAATTACCTTCGGCTAACCATACTGCATACAGATCCTATGTTGATTCTACAGCAACGGATTCTAACGTAACATTTATGCATCCTGACGACTACAAAGCACATTTTTGGTCAGTAGATGCAATTACATTTCGATTTAATAACAATACCGGCCATATAGAAATGGTTGTGTATTAATGATCCGGAGACACTAGTCCTATGGCAACAATAATTGATTTAGGTAAAATCAGATTCGAATATCAAGGAGTTTATAGTGGCTCTAAGGTATACGAATGGAACGACGTAGTAAAATACGGTGGTAACGTATACGTATACAAATACGGTACGGCGTTATCAGGTAACGTACCAACCAATACTACGTATTGGGATCTGATGATGGAAGGCTTCAATTTTGAAGGAGTCTATAACGCTGCTACAACATACGTGATTGGCGACGGCTTTTCATATGGTGGTACCGTTTATGTTGTTACTGCCGATACGGTTACCGGGGTAACACCTCCTAGCTTATCGCATTATTCAAAGTTTGTTGACGGTCTTCAATATGAAGGTGTATGGGATAGCGCATCAGCTTATCAACTATCTGATATTGTTACTCACGGCGGTACCTCTTATGTTGCCAAAAGAGATACTACTTCTGAAGTACCAAGCGCGGTAGATTCTGCATGGGATGTGTTTTCATCAGGTCTTCAGGTTGAAGGAACATATAGCGCTGCCGCTTCATATCAAAAAGACGATATTGTAACTTACGGTGGTACAACTTATAAGGCTTTACAAGATGTTAGCGGTACGGCTCCGAGCCAAGGTAGTCCAAACTGGGAACAATTTGTTGGTGGCTTTGATTTAAAAGATTCTTTTGATAGCGCTACTGCATATGTCAAAAATGATATCGTAAGATTTGGTGGAAATCTATATAAAGCTAAAGGCGATATAACCGGAACTCATCCAATTAACACCATTTATTGGGAATCTTTCCTAGATGGTCAATCATTTGTAGGTAATTATGACGCCGCAAGAAAATATTATCCAGGTGAAGTAGTTCTTGCTGGTGGTCAACTTTATCTTGCCTTGTTAGCTTCTACAGGTTCTACCCCATCCGCTACGCCAACTGCATGGCGCATATTAATTGATAGTGTTAGTAATGGTGGAACATGGGCGACAGCGCAAACTTATTTGCCTGGCACGTTGGTAAAATACGGTGGTACAACATATATCGTAGAACAAGCTCACACTTCAGGAACTTTTGCAACCGACTTAAGTTCAAGTAAAATTGTAGCGTTTGCTGAAGGTGTTCGAAATAGAGGAACTTGGGGACAATCCACCCTTTATGTCGTAAACGATATTATTCAATCTGGTACATCATCGTACATTGCGCAAAATACTCATACGTCGACGTCTAACTTTGCTAATGATGAGTCAGACGGTAGATGGACAGTCTTTGCTGCTGGTGGTTCAGGAGCTCTTCCTACAATTACAGCGGGTGATGTTGGTAAATCTATTGTTGTTAAAAACGATGCGTCAGGCTTTTTGTTAGACTATACTGATAACTCACCAAATACTTTTTATATATCTCCGGATGGAATCGATAGTGCGTCTTCAGGCGTATCAAAACAAAAACCATTTGCATCTGTACGTTATGCAATGGATCACATTACTGCAAATAAAAATGTAGATTCAACTGCGGTGGTTCATATTTCCGAAGGATCTTACGAAGAACAGCTTCCTATTACAATTCCAACAAATGTTACTGTGATGGGCGCTGGCCAACGTAACTGCTTTATTAAACCACAAGCTGGCGATGAACAAGAAACCATGTTCTTATTGAACAATGGTGTCTTAATGAAAGAGCTTGTTTTATCTGGACTAACTGGATTTATTCCAGATTCTAATGGACCAGATCACATTGAAACAGCTACAGTCGGTGGTGTATTTTTACGACTAGATCCAGCTGCGGTAATTACAAAATCTCCTTATATCAAAGAATGTTCTGCCTTTTCAACCGGAGGTATTGGAGCAATTGTTGATGGTGGTTTGAATAACGATCCAAATAACAATGGATCAATGGTATTCCACACATATACACAAATTCATGACGGCGGTGTTGGTTTCTGGGTACGAAGAAATGGTAAAGCTGAGATTGTATCATGCTTTACTTATTATTGCGATTTTGGATATGCAACATCGGACGGTGGATTTATTCGTGCTCTAAACGGTAACAACTCTTACGGTCGTTATGGCGCTGTTTCATACGGATTCGATTCTACAGAAACAACAAACAACGGTAATGTTCGTGGTTATAGCTTAGACTATCAGGATGGTACAAATCTAGGAGGAGACTTTGCAAACAATGCAATTATTAAATCTCCAGATCGTTTAAAACAAGTATCATTCTTAACTAGATCTAGCCCCATTCGTATTGGTACAAAAGAACCTCACGGTCTTTCAGACGGTCATCTCATTCGAGTAGATCCTCAACTTCCTGCTTCTTGGGCTTCATTTGATGAAACTACAGAATATTATGCCGATATAATTGATTCAAATACAATGGATCTTTACACTAATACTGGATTGTCAAATCCGGCAGATGGTACATCGATTGGTGGAAGATCGGTCACGAACGTTGGTATTACAGATATTACTCGTTCAAATCCAATGACTGTAACTGTAGCATCTCATTCGTTTGATAGCTGGGATCTTCTACGCATTCAAAACGTTGGCGGAATGACGCAGGTTAATAACCAGCACTTTAGTGTTCATGATCATACGTCTTCAACCATTAATTTGCGTGAAGCTGAACATAGTCATATTACGGTTGCAAAAACCGGTGCAGACTATACTTTGACTGGTACAATTGGCGGACAATCATATTCGGCTTCAGTTGAACCGAATGCTACACTTTATCGTGGTTCTAAATATCTATTTGATATTGATTCATCAGTTAGTGGCGCATTCTATCTAACTACAACAGATTCGACTGGATGGTCAGCAGTTTCTTATAGCGGCGAATATACAACTGGCGTTAGAAATTCAAGAGCAACAGCAGGTAACCGTATGGTTATTGAAGTTGACAGCTCTGCTCCAAATACTCTTCACTATGCAAATAGCGGAACTGGAACACTACATGGTGAATTTACGATTGTAGATCCATCGGACGTAAATGCTACGTCATATTCAGTATATACATCTGGTGGTACTCTAAGACTTACTGACTCAGGTGATGACCTTGACTCGGCACAAATCTTTGCGGTTGGGCCAAGAGCTACTGTAATTAATCATCAGCCAGGTGCAAATAAAATTATTATCGATAACATTATCGGCACTGGATTTATTGATGGTGACTCTATTGAAGATAGCGCAGGAGTTGTATCAGCAATTCTATCAGATAGCGATACTGCCCACGATCAATATGGATTTACTATGGCGTTTGACGGATTTACTGCCGCTAAGCCAAGACCAGGTGGATCATTAGAATTTGTTGGAAACTTAGGAGATTCAGGTTACGATTCAATCGGAAGCTACGTTATTCAAACTGTCACTGATTACGACTCGGCTACTGGTAATGTTCTGTTAGTCTTTGCTCAAGAGAAAACTTCACAAAGACCTGCTGCTGAAGGACAACAAGTAAAAATCAGATATAACTATTCACAAGCAAGACTTACAGGTCATGACTTCTTGAATATTGGTACTGGTAATAAAACACAAACAAATTATCCTGGAGATCCAAACCAACAACCAGCACAAGCTAATGAAGTGGTTGAATTGGCTCAAGGCCGCGTTTACTACGTATCTACTGACCAATCTGGTAACTTTAGAGTTGGTAATTACTTTAGAATTGATCAGGCGACTGGTCGAGCAACATTGGATGCATCGGCATTTGACCTTTCAGGTTTGACATCATTGAGACTTGGTTCGATTGGTGCTCAGCTAGGTGCTTCTATTAACGAATTCTCAACGGACGGCACATTATCTGGTAATTCAACCACGGCCGTACCTACAGAGTCAGCAGTTAAGACATACGTGGATACAAAGCTTGAAGGAGCATCCTCATTGTCCTTACCCGCAAACGCTAAATCCGGTGCATTAGCCACAGAGCTATTCATGGGATTTAATATCTATGATGTAACAAAAAATGATGGTAAAAATCTTAAATAAATAGAGATAACCACAGTAAAAGGAAATAAAAAATGGCAAGTATTGATACAGTCAGAAATGCGTTGCTTGATAAGATTAATACGTCTATTACTTCTGCGACCCCAGAACAATTAGCGTATCTTACTAAAGCAGCAAATGGTATCGAACAATCGACTTCATGGTCAACAGATGCTGTTGACTTTAACGCTGATAGTTATGGTGGACACTTTGTAAACACATCTTCTGCAGCAGTTACTGCAACACTTCCATCAGTGAGTGGAAACGTTGCTGGCGATGGTAAAATTACTTTTGTTGACCTTGCGCAAAACTTTGCAACAAATAACTTTACAATTTCTCCTGCAACCGGTGAAAAAATTCTTGGTCAGGACAGTGATATTCTAATTAATACTCAAGGTATTGCTGTACAGATTGTATGGTCTGGTGATACTTATGGATGGCAATTTGTCGTTCAAGGATAAGTAATAAATTAATTTAGGAACACATCATGGCTAAAAATTTATCAAGATATGTAAAAAGCTTCTCTTCTGGGGGGAACCCATTGCCATTTAAAGACCAACATATCTTTGACTGGGTTCCAACCGCCATGGGGCAGTGCGCGTGTAATCATGGCGCGAATTGGACATCTTGGTGCGTTCCACCTGGAATTTCAACAGCAACATTTCATATTTGGGGGGCTGGCGGATATGTGGGCGGCGGAACTGGATGTGGTGTAGGTGTTCCTAGTAGCTCTGGAGCTTATGCATATAAAACCGTAAGTGTTACTCCAGGCGACTGTTACGCGATTCATGGCGGAGTGAAAAGATGTTGCCATACCTATGATGCTACTTGGTTAGCTGGAGATATTAGAGATTCCGCGCATGGCGACACGTATGTTATAGGAACTGGCTTAACTAATTTTTGTGCACAATCTGGCTATCATTCCGGATACGTGTGTTGCGATACACTTGGTTTTGCTGCTAGTTTATTTGATAGTGCAACTCCATATTACGGAAACGGTGATTCTGCTGGAGGACCTAATAGGGCTTGTTACTATGGAGCAGAAAATGGACTTCGTGGCGAAAAGGGGTACTTAACAACTAATAGTCTAGGTATAGCTACATCCCTTTGTAATTTTCGGTTTTGGGCACCATTACCAGGATGTAATGTTTATGGTAAATTAGGTGGTCATATTCAAGTTGCAGCTTGTTGTAACGATGTTTCAGCACAGATCATGTACCGCATGCTTGGTATGAATATGGACCAGGGGATGTGCATCGCAACGGGCCTTGAATCCGCTATCCCACAAAATTGGGAGATGGCTGGAATGGGCTCGCCTGGGTACACAATTTGCGCCGGCACCACAAAATGCGGGCACCTAAACGAAGCGGGCAAAATTAGAATTTTATTCAGTTAGTAGGAACTATGGCGAAAAATATAACACAATTTGCGCCGGGCATGGCTGGCGAGGTAACTCTAGGTCTTGGCAGCTGGCAGGTTCAGACGTTTAGAGCTGGGAATGGATGTCACAACGGTGTAGGCCCGCGTACCCCTAATTATGGTGGGCATGGATATAAGTGGACAGTTCCTACCGGAATCACACAAGCTAAATTCTTTTATGTGGCTAACGGATCTAGTACAGGTGGTACTAACTGTTGCCAGACCAGTGTGCCTGGCAATTCAGGTTCTTCAGGAATATTGGATGTAGATGTTGTAGCAGATGAAAAATGGTGCTTCTGTATCCGCGCCGGTGGCTGTTGTGTTGCAACTGATAATGGTCAACAAGGCTGCCAGATTGAAATATATAACGATACTAATAGTGAGCTTGTTTTTAAGGCTGATGGCGCGGCATGCACGAGATCATGCTGTAATATGCAAAACCAAAGCAATTGTTTCTGCCACTGTTGGGGTGATATCAGCAGCACGACCGCGGGTAGATGTTGGGAGCCAGACAATCAGATATCCAATATAAGCGTATATGGGTGTCAGGCATGCTCTATAGCCACTACTAAAGGAGCTATTTTTGATTCAGACGCAAACGTATTTAAATCACGCCCAGGTTTTGTCGTTACAGCATGTTGTGCGAGCCCGCCAAATACGTTGTGCGGAACTAGTCATTTTGCAGATCTCAATCATTTTAAAACTAATTTATCACACTATGCCGGCGCGCCGATGACCAAAACAGACAACCAACATGGCGGGACCACAACATGTGGTTTCATGAGAATGTTTGGGGGAACAAACCCATCCTTTGGTATGGGCGGAATTTGTACGGCCGGAACTGGCGGATTTCCGGCGGTTGCCACGGGTGGCAACTGTTATTGCGGTGGGCCGGGGCAGCCTGCATTCATTACTATTTGGTATAAATAGTGCTAGGAAAAGTAGGATAATATGGCTAAAACATTACAATCTCTAATTAATTTGGCACCTTCCCAAGTTGCCGAGACCGAGGTGAAAGTTCATTGGTTTACTAATCAGAAAATCGGCACCGGTGTGGACTGGATCACGCGTCATGGATCTTCCGCAAATGCGGGTGGGACTAAAGACGTTTGGATAGTTCCTCCGGGGACCTCAGAAATAACTGTCCATGCATGGGGAAGCGGAGGCGTTGGAGCCGGCTCACATTGTTGTATGCAAGGTTTTCACGCTGGTGCTGGAGCGTATGCATATAAGAAAATAACAAGCGGGTTTTCAGCAGGTGACAGATATGTTTCATGCTTAGGTGATGTGCAAACATTATCTTGCTCCACCTCAGCCGCGCATTTCTGTTGCCCTCCGGGAACGGCTGCGGAAAGCTGGGACGCCACGGCCGCCAGTTGCACTTGTTATATTATGGCAGGATGTAAAGGTATCACTGCTTATGTAACTGGCCCAGGTCTTACAAACTTTTGTGCTGAAGGCGGGAATCCTGGCTTTACGGCTCAAGCGCATATCAGAGGTGGCTGTGCCCGGCTTTTTGACGGCCCCAATGGTGGCCGCGGCGTAACATTCGAACAGGATGCTAGGGTTAGGGCTTGTGATATGTTAGACAGAGATCCTAACGATAGCGATAGTTCTAGATTTAGAACTGCTTGTTACTATGGAGCAGATGGCGGGTCAAGAGGACTACATTCTGAATGGCAGCACGGTTGTTGCGGCTGCTTCGAAGCTAACTGTTGTAATGAATCCGGCTTTATTCACTGGATTGCAATGCCTGGCGGGAAATGGTGGATGGGAACTACACTAAATAGTAAGTATGGATATCATGTAGGCAATCACTATCGGAATTGCGTTAACACCTCCTTCGGAATGTTTGGGCCGCACGGTACCGCTGAACGGCAGATGATGATGGGCTCAACAGTAGCTAACAATCAATTTGATAATGGTGGTGCTATGATAGGTGTTGGTGGGGCAAGTTCATGGACATGTGGCGGAACATGTTGCTGTGGCGATTATGGTGGTATGGGCCTAGTGGCTATCACGTATAAATAGGAATTAGTATGGCTAAGAATCTAAACACTTTTGTAAAATCTATAGGCTCATCGTCGGTCGACGTTGCTGGTCTAGTTCCTTATTGTACATGGGATTATGTTCCAAGAACACGTTTTAACGAGGATCGGTCATGTGTGAATTTTACACATGAGCAATTCTTTTGCGTGCCTGCAGATATCTGCTGTGTAAAGTTTGAGATATGGGGCACAGGTGGCGCGCCGGGTGGCGGATGCAATTGTATGTACTCTGGACCTGCCGCGGCTGGGGCGTATGCATATAAATATTTGACTGTTACTCCAAACACATGTTATAGAACTCATACTGCTTGGCAATATTGCTGTTATCCTCCAAATGGAGGATCTGATACGACAAAATCAACGCCATGTAACAATACCAATCGCCACACTTGGATTACTGGCACAGGGTTGACAAATTTCTGTGCTGAACACGGATGCTCATCTTCTGTAGTATGTTGCAATCTTGCGCCAGCAGATGGATCAAAACAATATATGTTCCAAGATAGTGAAAATGAGGGAGCAAGATATTTTGGCGCTGACGGAGGCACTAGAGGGCATCCTGGATTTATTCAGTTGATCGACTCAGCCCTTGATCAAACGAATTATAACTATTATAGACAAGGTATACCTTATCCAGGTGGGCTTTGGAATAAAAGAGGTGGCCATTTAATAGGACATCTTCAGCTGAGTAGTACTAATATATGTTGTGGGGGATCAGGCCCTACTGATGGTATTCTTTCAGACTTCTATGGTTCTTGCAACTCCGAAAGCGGCAAAGTGTTTATGGCAGGTTGGGGTAAACCAGGTGTAGCACATTGCGGTGGAAACTCGGCTTGTGGCGGATATTGGAGTCCTGGAAGAATTAGGATAACATACAGCTGCTGTAATACTTTCGAGGATGGAACCTAATGGCAAAAAATTTATCGACATTTCAACCTGGGTCTATAACGGCAACGTCTGACTTAAAATATAAGACTATAGTATATACTGGTCCGTACGGACCAGATATGAATGGCTGCGCCGGCGGTACAGACTATGGCCACCAACACTATCATATGGACAGGAAGCGCCATACGTTTTGCGGCGGGAGTATGAAAAAGGGTAAACTCGAAGATGGTGGCACCGACATATATATGTTTGGCGGCGGTGGGCCATCAGGCGGCACATGCTGTTGCCAACAAAGCTCATCTGGTAGGTCTGGCGGCGTTGCTAAATATTCTCCTCAATGGGTTGGAGATAGTGATCATCTATTCATTTGCGTTTCCAGTGGTTGCGGTTGTTGCACCCCGGAGTGCAATGGAAAATGTAGCGGTCATACTAATGTACAGCATAGATCTGGTGGTGCTGGTGGAACAATTATTAACTGTATAAAGACTGAAAGCGGATGTGGCGCTGCAGGTGTCTGTACTTATGGTTATAATCCATGCTGTAATTATGGCGCACTTGGCTCAAGCGGTGCTGCGCTTCATCCATCTTGTCGTGGATGTACTATGGCGACTTGCCACTCATCCTGTTTGGAAAACCCAACGCCCGCTGAAGATTATGGGTACGATTGTGTGTATTGTAAGGCGTCTTCTAACTATGGCTTCGAATCTGGATCGTGTATTAACCGCTGTGACAGCGGCATTTGTGGAAAACCCATGTGGTCTTCATTTGGTAACTGGAAGCAATCTGGTTATAGAAGTGGTTCAGTAATGATAAGAATGACTGATTTCTGCGAGCAAGGAATGGGTGGGTTCTCTCATCGGAACACATACTGTTGCGATTATGGTGGTCGGTCGGAGTATTCAGGTTATATGATGCAGGGGATGAGCCTTCCATCAGCCCAAACGTGTGGTGGCGCGTGCTGCTGCGGCGCCCCTGGATCCTCCCCGCTGCAAATAATTAGATTTCATGAGGATGAAGCATAATGGCTAAACAACTACAATCATTCTTAGGTCAATATTCTGCGGATCAACCTAATATCAACGCCGCTGATGATGATGTGAATGACTTCTTTTTTAAAGTTAGAAGCAACGTCGAGGGACAGTATTGTACCGCGATACGGTCAGATGCACTTTGCCCCGAACTTTATTTTAAGTATAAATGGGAAGTTCCAGTTGGAACTAGCAGAGCAACATTTCACCTGTGGGGTGGCGGCGGCATGGGTGCTGGATCCAATCTCTGCTCACAGGGTTTGGGTGGAGGATCTGGAGCTTATGCCTATAAAGCCGTAGATGTTACTCCAGGTGACGTATACACCTTGTGTTTTAATGGTGTAGAAAGACACTGTTGCACACGCACATTCTGCGCTGATGGCACAACAGTGTTAACTGACCAAGGCTTAGGATTTGTTAGCCGCGGTACGCGGGGGATGAAAACATATGTTACAGGAACAGGCCTCGACAATCTTTGCGCCGAGGGCGGAAACCCTGGAGCTGCTGTCTGTTGTGGTTGGGCATCGTCAACTTATGGTCAAGGGTATCATACCGCAAATACCTGCTTTGCTTGCGTTACAGTTAGAATGGATTGTATGTTAGGCAGATCCACGACAGATAGTGATAACGATGTATTCGCTCCAGCAAAATACTATGGTGCTGATGGGGGAAGTAAGGGTATATACGCATGCCATCAAACATCATGTTGTGGGACATCGTCCGGCATTGACGCGTCGCGTTGCGGCGATAAAGAATTTGTTCCCTACCCCGGTGGCCTTTTTAAGTTGCCTGTAATGGGTCATATTGAAAAACCTTCAGTAAATGGTGGTCTTGTTGCAATTAAATGGTGTAATACGATAGGCGGCGTGCACAACTACTTTCAATGTATGATGGTTGGATCAGGTATTATTGCGACGGGCGCGCCAAACCAGCAAGCTGTAGGTCAAGGTGGGTTTACACCTGCTACATGCGGTGGTACCTGTTGCTGTGGTTCCCGTGGTGGTCCCGGAATGATAAGAATAAGCTATTCATAAGGAAATAAAATGTCTAGAGTAACAAAAACTTTTACGTATAAAGTACCCGACGATTATACGCTACAAGAGGCAGAAAATGATTCCTCAGCTAGCTTTACATATCACGGGCCAAAATATCTTCACGTTCACCTATCAGATAATGGCATGATTCAATCGGTAGATGAAACAACGCTGGATGCATGGAATGCAGAAGATGCTAATGACCATGACCAATGCCTTCTATTGAATGCATTGGGTAATCCGCTGGAAGCCTCTATTCTTTGGGGAATGAGAGATTCAGATATTAGTGATCTTCCTCAAAAAGTAAAAACTGGTCCAGATGGTGTCACGTATTCGTATCCATGGCCCCTTCCACCTCATAAAGCATATCAAGCAGATGCTATGCGGTGGAATGAAGAAACTTTGTCATGGGTTAAACCTTATCCATGGCATACGACTTGGATGACGTGGAGCGGTATAGCTAATCAGGCAGATGCTGTGGTTAACTCTATTAATACGTGGTTAGCAGAAAACGATTCAGCAGGTGCTGATTCCGACATAGTCGCTGCATATAATTCGTGTAAAACGGAAGCTGAAAATAAAGTCGATGCTTGGCAAACCGCTGGATTACTTCCGCACGAGGTAGGGTTTAGGCTAACTCCTGGAGATTCCGATTCTCTTGTAGCCTCTCTTGCGGCAGCTAACGACAGCGCATAATAAAAATAATGGAGCTTTAGAAATAAGGCTCCATTAAATCATGTATATATAAGACATGATGATTAATTAATCATTCATTTATAATTTATTCTTGTGAGGTGCAAAATGACAAGATCAACCGCGTTCTTCGTGAACGGTGGAGCAGGACGTCACGTCTGCTCAATTCCAGCTTTAGAAAAATATGAAGTAGACAATCCAGATGATGATTTTATCATTGTCTGTGAAGGTGGCATGGACATGTACAAGGGTCATCCAACCTTACATAGGCGCGCCTTTGATAACTGGCATAAAGGACTTTTTGAAGATAAGATTAAAAACCGAACTTGTGTGTCTACCGAACCATATCGAGTGTGGGAGTATTATAATCAAAAAGCTAGCCTAGCGCAGGCGTTTGATATTCAAATTAATAATAAGGGTGTTCGAGATCTTCCAGCACCAAACCTTCATCTTTGGGCTGACGAACTCATCAGTGGAAAAGATATCATTGATGAAGTAAAAGAAAAAACTCAAAAGCAAAAGGTAATTGTATTTCAACCATATGGTCGTAGTACTCAGCCTATGGGAAACAAAGGTCAACAACTAATAGATAGTGGCGGGCGGAGTTTCTCAGTGAGTGATACTGTAAAACTTATTAAGAAGTTACAAAAGAAATATGCTATTGTTCTTATGAGTGAGTTCCCTACAGACTTTTCACAGTTTGGTATTACCGAGGCTGTTGCTCAACCAGAAGGCGCGCCCTTGCGGATTTGGGCAAGTGCAATTAAAGCCGCTGATGGTTTTCTTGGTTGTGATAGCGTGGGTCAGCATTTCGCGTACTCTTTAGAAACGCCAGCAGTTACAGTCGTTGGCGCAACATACCCAGAAAATGTAAGCTATGATGACAATGATATATTTCAAGTGTTAGACTTGGGAGCAGGTAAACGTCGATATGATCCGATCCGTATTTCTTTTGAAGAAGAAATTGGAAGATCACATGAAGGAGTTATGATGCTTTCTGATAAAGCGGTTGATGAAATTGCTAAAGAATTGGATATTGTTGTGAGCAAAGGTGCTAAGAATGGAAAATGATGTATGGATTGCAGGTATTGCTCGAGGTCACAATGCTGGAGTCTGCCTTCTGAAAAATGGCGAGATTGTATTCTCTATTGAAGAAGAACGCCTTTCACGTGCAAAATATGATGGTGGGCCATATGCAGGTATTGTTAAGATTCTCGATTATACAGATAAGCTTGATTATCTGGTAATTGCTCACACCCAATCGTTGCATGAAACTGCGGGTAAAGTTGACTTTAGTGGAGATGATGTATATACTGGCCTGTCGCGCAAACTAGGTCTAATCGATCGTCACGCTAGAGGCCCAAATCACCCGCAAGTAATTGATATGTCTATTATGCATCACAAGCTACATGCTGCTATAGCATTCTATCGCTCACCGTTTGATGAAGCTGTAGCTCTAATTGCTGATGGCGCAGGTTCGGTGATTCCTATTTCCAATCCCCAAGGTGGCGGGATTGCTATTTGGGAATATGAATCAATTATTAACTGTGAATATCCTGCAGCTTTTAAAACTTTATATAAGCATTTAGGTTGTAGAGATCCGCTTGTTGGCACGATGACCAAACTTGATAGTGAGATGTTTGGCGAAGAAGGCCAATTTGATGCTATGATTACTGACCGAGGGGGCTTGACTAAAGCCTATGAGGCTGTAACACAATATTGTGGATGGCAACCAATTGAAGCTGGAAAGACAATGGGTCTTTTTCCATATGGATCAGAAAATGAAAACTTGAAAAATCTGTTTGATCCACGCTCGCCGGTTCCAGGTGTGTTTGATCGTAATATGTTTATTCCCAATGTTCCTAATGGAGCTTTTGTAAATGAAGGTTTTTATGACTTCTTTCAAGCATCACAAGAAGATTGGGAAAATGTGCAAGGAGATGCTACTAAGCTAACCTGTCGTCGTGATATGGCGTATGCTATTCAAACTCAGACTCAAGATGAGATGGTCAAGCTTATTCGCAAAGCTGTTGAAATGTCTGGTCAAAACAACGTAGTGATTTCTGGTGGATATGGTCTTAATTGCGTAGCCAACTACCACTACCTTGAAGCTCTAAAGGATGAAGGTATTAACATTTATGTTGAACCAATTTCAAATGATGCTGGTACCGCTATGGGCGCTGCACTTATGTACTGGCACGCTCGTACAGATGATGAAACTAACCGTAAGCTAGACACTCTATATCTTGGCCCAGATCATCAATATACTACCGATGATGTTATGAATGCTGTTTCAAAATATGAAGAAGCTGAAGTGACAGATGCTACTGAAACAGACGTTGTAGATCTAATGACAGATAAGAACATTGTCACATTCTATCAAGGTCGTTCAGAAAATGGGCCACGTGCATTAGGTAATAGGTCTATTCTTTTCGATCCAACTTTTGAAGATGGTAAAGATTATGTTAATCTAGTTAAGGACCGTGAATATTTTAGACCGTTTGCTGGATCCATTCTAGCTGAAGATGTTCACGAATGGTTTGATCTTCGTGGTATGGATGAGACACCACATATGATGTATGCTGTCAACTGTCAACCTGGTATTGAAGAAAAGATTCCTTCTATTATCCACGTTGATGGAACATGTCGAATTCAGACTGTAACTGAAGAACAGAATCCTCTATACTATAAACTAATTAAAGCGTTTAAAGAAAAGACTGGTGTTCCCATTGTGTTCAATACCAGTTTTAACCTGGGCGGAGATCCACTCGTTGAGACAATCGATGATGCTATTATGACTCTTGTTAAATCAGATATTGAATATATGTATTTGCCAGAACACGGTAAGCTAATCAAAGTTCCTAACGAATAATACTAAGCACCTCAAACTCAAAAGGCGGCCCGTGGCCGCCTTTTTTTATGGAAGAGATATTGCAAACTCTAATAGATTATCAAACACCTTTGTTTTCTTTTTTAGCTGCTTATTAGAAAAGCTATCAAATTTCTTCAAGTCCTCAGAATACTGGCCTGTTCTAACTAAGACTGGTTTAAGCTTTCCTTTATTAGCCATTTTAGCATCGACGAGTCTATCACCCACATAATATCCACCTTTAGTAGGTACCTTAAATTCGTCGCGTAATCTATTAAACATCAGTGGCTTTGGCTTTGACCATGGATCATCCTTTGATTCAGATGTGTTATAGAGAATACCATCAATACTAGGACATCCAGCCTTTCCAAATAAGTCTAACATGAAAACATTCATATTTTCAACTTCTGCAATTGTAATTTCATTTTTAGAAATGCCTGGTTGATCAAAAACAATTGCTACTTTATATCCCTTCGATCTCAGCAATGAAATGGCTTGGATGGATCCTTCAATTGGAATGAATTGTTCAGGCGTTTTTACATTACCATTACACTCAATAATAACTCCATCGCGATCAATGGCAATAAGAGGTTTTGGGTATTTGGCATTAAGCTGTTTTCTATCCAGGTGTTGATCGGCCGACCCATTCTGTGGTTCTTGTGTTTGCTGACTCGTTGACTCACCCCACATATTAAACATTGTTAATATAATCCTCCACTCTAGTCCACTCAATATCAACATGCTTCATTAGCTTATCGATATTAGCTTTAGTGAATTCTTGATAACTTCCACGCAATACATTTGGCATTGGGATTTGATTAATATATACATTGTGTTTCTCAGCAATAAGCTCACCTACGGTCTGGAAACTAACTGCTCTACCCGTACCAACATTAAAGATGCCGGACACGTCTTGCTCAATCATCTGTTCATGAACCTTACATACATCGTCGACACACACAAAATCTCGTTTGTATTTTTCAGAATCTTCAAATAGCATAATTGATTCTTCGGTTATAGCTTGCATAGTAAATTTTGTAATAGGAGAAGCTTGATTACCCTTTTTGATTTCATGTTTTCCATATACATTAAAGTATCGGAAGCCTTGGATATTAATAGGTAAAGGTAGGCTAATAGCTTCTTTCACAAACCTATCAATAAGATACTTAGACCACGCATAACCGTTCATAGGCATACATTCATCATCTTCATCGAATGTAGTACTATCCCCATACACAGATGCTGAAGATGCATATTGCAAGTCTATATTTTTTTCAAGACACTGTACAATAAGATCTGTGGTAAACTCATAGTTTTGCTCCATAAGTTTATCGGCATTATTCTCCGTGGTGCTGCTAATAGCGCCGCAGTGAATAACCAAATCTAAATCTTTAGGTAGAATAAACTCAGGGGTGTCGCCCCATTCCCAACCTTGAACATTATGCCCTTTTGATCTAAAGTAAAGCCATAAGTTTTTCCCGATGAAACCTCGATGACCTGTTATTAATATATTCATTGATATTTTCCATAGCTTCATTAAAATCTTTAGGATTTATTACATAGGTTCCAGATTTACTCACTGCTAATCCAGCCATTTTATTTGCCAGAATTACAGAGTCTTGAACTTCTAAGTTATTATATATCCCATATGCGAGTGCGGCAGTAAAGGTATCTCCCGCTCCAGTAACATCAAACACTTCTTGAGCAGTTGCATCATAGTGTTCGATAGAATCTCCAACGTATAGAACTCCTTCTGGTCCTAATGTGACAATAAAATGGTCAATTTCCAATTCATGTCTTAATCGTTGAGCTTCTGACATTAAAGACTTTGGATTTGTTTTCTTTCCAATATAGTCTTCAAATTCCTTAAGATTTGGTTTAAGTATGAAAGCACCTTTATATTTGTCTAATGAAACTTTTGGGTCAACAATGGTGCGCTTAGATTTTTTAATGATCGCTTGTGGATCTTTAACTGTTCCTTTATTGTAGTCTGATAATATGACCACATCATATATGTTTGGTACAAAGAATTTATCTTGTACATCATTTTCTTCTATTGTTTTTTCGGCATCAACCCTTGACATATATTGGGAGCCAGAAAAAATTCTAAGTTTATGCGGCATTTGTTCAGTAATCATTAGATTACCGGTAGCCTGTATCTCATTAAATATATATTCGTGTGCTGCGTCGTAATATCCGTTTAGAGTTACTTTCTTATTAAGAGAAAGTAAATTCATATAAACGTTGCCAGCGCCGCCTAAAGATATTTTTTTCTTATTAAGATTTACAATTGGTACGGGAGCCTCAGGCGAAATACGAGTTGTATCGCCATACCAATATTCGTCAATAATAATATCGCCTATTACATTTATCATATAAATACCACTTTACACATATTATGGAGTTATTTATGTCTCTTAAGAAGCTAACTGATTTAAATCATAAAAAAGCTGAACAATCTAAATGGGCTCAATTACTTGTTTCCGGAAATATGACCAATCATCAGTACGGACAATATTTATACAACCAGCTACAGGCTTATTCAGCTTTAGAAGCACGAGCCAACGAATTAAATCTATTTAATAAATATCCTGTTTTAAAGAGCATAGCTCAAGTTAATAAGTTTGCTGCGGACTTAAATTTTTTTAAGTATAATACAGGATTAGAAAAGTCTACGTTAGACTATATGGAATACGCTACAGAATTAAGCGAAGAAGATGTACTAGCTCATATTTATGTCCGCCATTTTGGAGATATGCATGGTGGGCAAATTATTAAAAGCAAGCTACCTGAACCCAACTTAGAGGCCTTTCCTCCTGATAGTGATGGACATAGACCTGTTACAGAAGAATGGTGGACTAACATATACACATTTGAAAATAAGTATGAAATTATTAAAGAAATACGTACGATGCTTACACTAGACATGGCAGATGAAGCAAATGTTTGTTTTGAGTGTGCAATCAATTTATTTTATGATTTAGAGAAACGTTTTGATCTTTGAAAAGTTAACACAGGCTGCGGCTAAAATGCAGGATCAATTGGAATCTCTTTCAGTTAGCAGCTATGAACATGACTTTCAATGGCCGGCAATTAGCTATGTTAATCCTTCTATATTTCGTAGAGCAGACTTAGACATCATTGATGCTACTGAAGATCGTAAACTTTGGATGATGCATCTTTGCGTATATCCTCATCTTAATGATCCTTCACCGATTTATGGTTTTGACATTATTGCCGGTCCAAATAAAGTTACTGGAGCATTTCACGATTTTAGTCCGGTAGATCCTAATAATCATATATTACAACATTTCACAGAGAAAGTACACAGTTTTATTCCTTCTAAACCAAGAGAATTACCAGAATGGGCTAGAAACATTTTTAGTGGTAGTATGGTTTCTGCTGGGAATGTACGAGATCCTGAAGAGTTACAAACAATTTTAGATCTTGCTAATGATAATCTAGATTATTTTCTTCATAATATTGGACAAGAAACCGAAAACGATTATACAGAACAACACAATTGGTATGCTATCAATCAGAAAAAGAATCCGCATACTCCACGAGTTATGGAAAGCCTAGGAGTAGATCCAGTTACGGTTCGTCGCTATATTGATGAATGTCTATTTCCTGAGATATGACAACACTGCTCCCTCTGCAGAACCAATATCACCTGGATTTGGCGGTATGTATAAATTATTAAATATCTTACCTGCAATATTTGGTACAGACTTATTAAAGGCAACACCGCCACTTAATACAATATTATGACTGTCAGTAACTTCTCTTGCGTGAAGTAGAACTTTAGTAACTAAACTCTCAAAGATTATACGTGCAGCACTAGCTATTTCTTTTTTGCCTTTGTTCCACCACATTTGTCTTACTCCATGGTGAAAGTTTACTCTGAATTTAGGCATAGGCTCCCATTGTTTTATTATGTCATTTTCCATTTGTGTTACTAATTGCGAAAATGGTGTATACGCTTGAGATATTTGTTCAAACACCGCTTCGTCTTGTTGCGGCTTCAATCCTATGCGATCCGTCATAGCTGAATAAAATAGTCCTATGCTATGAGGATATTTAGTCGACTTAATTTTTTTAAGTTTATCGTGTTCTGCTTTCCATATGGATGTGCAGTCAAATTCACCTATACTATCAAAGACAACAACTGTTGCATCATCAAATCCGCTTTTATAAAAGGCCGCGGCGTGCGATTCATGATGACCCACATAATCCCATCTGCAATTGATATTAAGATCGCGTAAATAGCGTTTAATATTATTTCTTTTAAAAGGTTTTGGTTGGCCTGATATAAATTGTCTTAAAGCTTTGAGATATGGATTTTCATACCAAATAACAAGTGAAGGACAGCCTAAATCTTTAGCTTCATGCACAGCAGTCAATGGATGTGATTTACCTTTTCCAGAAAAGGTTTGTATATGATTACCACTTTTAAAGACAGCAATTGCCCAGTCATGTCCGTTTTTTGACATGCCCCATATTATCATTTTTGGCTATCGCCCTTAGCAACTCGGTAATTATCTTCAACTGAATCTGGAGTAGATACTTCTATAATAGTACCTTTTTTTACACAAATAATTTGATGCGGAGTTAAAGGTTCTATTCTTATAGAATCACCGACGTCTAACCTATGTTTTTTCACACTAGCAGTATTAGTTTCGACTGTAAGTAAATCAAATACTCCTTCAAGAACGTAGAATGTTTCATCCTTTATAGCATGGAAATGCATAGAGAAACGAGCGCCTTCATTAAATACTAAAAGCTTTCCCGTATACTTATCATTTGTAGCAAAAATGTTTTCATGGCCCCAACCTTTTTCAACAAAGCCTTTAAGTTGTGTCATTGCAAATCCTTTCAATAAACTTAGTTGTAGAATAACCTTTTGTTAAAGGTATAATTTTTACTTTAGCTAAATTATTACCAATAACATCGTCCGATATATAATCACCACCTTTGGTAATCATATCTGGTTTTATATATTTAATTAATTCATATGGAGTCTGCTCGTCAAATATATAAACCTTATCGACAAAACTTAAACATTCTAAAGCAAACTTACGGTCTTCTTGACTATTGACAGGCCTAGTTGAACCTTTTAGTTTTTTAACGCTATCATCAGAGTTAATACCTACTATAAGCCTATCTCCGAAAAAGGCAGATTCCTTTAAATATTCTAGATGACCTCGATGTAATATATCGAAGCAGCCGTTTGTAAATACTGTTTTCATTATTCTATTATACCACACATCAATATGTATGTACACCTTTTTTTATATAAATAGATACAAATTCTTTAAAAGGACTTAAGATGGCAGCTCCAACATCAAGACAAGGACTCATCGATTATTGTCTTCGAAGACTTGGCGATCCAGTTATTGAAATTAACGTGGATGTTGATCAGCTTGAAGAACGCATAGATGACTCATTGCAAATGTATCAAGAGTATCACTCAGATGCTACTGTAAAAACTTATTTAAAGCATCTAGTAACAGCTGACGATGTTACGAATGAATATATCCCTATTTCTAGTAGCATCATATTTGTTTCTCGGCTGTTACCCGTTAATAATGCTTTTGGGGCTTCTCGCAATTTCTTTGATGTTAAATATCAAATGATGCTAAATGATATCGCTGATCTACAAAACTGGGCTGGCGATTTGGCATACTACGAACAGATGCAACAGTATCTATCACTTCTAGATATGAAGCTTAATGGGCATCCACAAGTAGAATTTTCTAGAAGACAAAACAGATTATATATTCATGGCGACTTTGCAGATAAAGATATTAAAGCCGGAGATTATATAATTGCTGAAGTTTATCAAATCGTAGATCCAGATACTCACACGTCAGTTTATGATGATATGTGGTTAAAAGAATATTCTACAGCTTTGATTAAGCAGCAGTGGGGAGCTAACCTAATTAAGTTCGAAGGTATGCAATTACCTGGTGGAGTATCGTTAAATGGAAGACAATTATTTGATGATGCTATGCAAGATATTGAAAGACTAAGAGAGCGAATTCGTTTAGAACATGAACTTCCACCTAACTTTTTTGTAGGTTAACATGGCACGCAATATCTATTTTTCAGAAGCAGTACGTTCTGAGCAGCACTTATATGAGAATATAATTATAGAATCTTTAAAGATGTATGGACAAGACGTCTATTATCTGCCAAGAACTATCGTTAACGAAAATAGAATACTAGGCGAAGACGTTTCCTCGCAATTTAGTAACTCATACAAAATCGAGATGTACATTGAAAACACAGAAGGATTTGAAGGAGAAGGAGATCTATTCACTAAGTTCGGTGTTGAGATCAGAGACGAAGCTACTTTTGTCGTCGCTCGCAGACGTTGGAATAATACGGTTGGTCGCGTTGATAATGAAATAGAAGGCGAACGCCCAAGGGAAGGTGATTTAGTTTATCTTCCTCTTTCTAAGTCTTTATTTGAAGTTATGCACGTTGAGCATGAGCAGCCATTCTATCAGTTATCAAACTTACCAACATTTAAGATGCGCTGTCAACTATTTGAATATAGCGATGAGGATCTTGACACTGGTATTAGTGATATTGATGGCATTGAAAACTCATCTGCTTATGAATTTGATATGATTCTTACCGGAGTAACTGGAACCTTTGAGGTCGGTGAACGTGTAGAACAAACTCTTGCTGACGGAACTATTTTGTCTGCCGAAGTATCTCAGTGGGTATCAGATACAAATTCACTTTCAGTTGTTCATCTTGGTGGTAGTGATGGTAAATTCCACTTGCCATCTACAGGAAGAACAATTACTGGTCAAGAATCTAATGCTAGTGCTACTTTATCATCATTCACAGAAGATAATCAGTTACACGGCAATGAACAAAATAACGATTTTGATGGTCTAGACTTTATTGACTTTAGTGAAACAAATCCATTCGGAGATCCTGATTAATGTTTGGCAATTATTTTTATCATCAAAGAATCAGAAAAGCAGTGGCTACATTTGGTGCCATGTTTAATGACATATACGTTTTGCGTAAAGATTCCGGCGGTGGCGTTATTAGTACTCAAAAAGTGCCACTATCGTACGGACCTCGATCAAAATTCTTAGATAGAATTAGAGAAGTTCCAGATCTTCGTGAAGATACAAAGGTTGCAATTAAACTTCCAAGATTGTCGTTTGAAATTACAAATATATCATACGATCCTGCTAGGCAGTTACCGAAAATTAATACGACTAGTCAACCAGTCGCGGGATCAGTTTTATCTAGAAATAAGATTACTCAAGGTATTCCGTATATTATTAGCTTTCAGCTTAGTGCATATGCTAAAAATCAGGACGATGCTTTACAGATTGTTGAGCAGGTAATACCATATTTTAATCCACAATATACTTTAACTATTCAGCCATTTACTGATTTTGATACAATAAAAGAAGATGTTCCTATTATTCTGACCGGCGTTGTTTTAAACGATGAATATGAAGGAGCAATGGAATCTAGGAGAACAATCATTTATACCATGGACTTTGATATGCATGTCATGTTTCATGGTCCGATTTCATCTGCAGGTATTATTCGTACAGCAATTACAGATATTTTAGATATCGGTGCTGGTTTAAATGATTCGGATGTTCCATTAGAAAGAATTACAATTACTCCTAATCCGTCTGATGCTGGACCGGATAGTGACTTTGGCTTTACAACATTGATACAAGAGATTGACAGTGCGTTATGATAGATTCAACCAATGCAGAAGATGACTTTGAATATTCTAGACAGATATATCATGATCTGTTAGCAAAGGGATCAGAGTCTATGGAAGAAATGATGGAAGTTGCCAGAGCAACTGAACATCCACGCGCTTTTGAAGTTTTGTCTAATATGATGAAAAATATAGCAGATATTAATGGCAATCTTATGGATATGCATAAGAAGCGAAAAGACTTTAATAGAAAAGAAAATGTGAAAGCTTTACCTGGTCAAACAACCAATAATGTGTTTGTCGGGTCTACGACTGATTTGCAGCGTATGTTACAGGATGAAATGATTGATGTTACACCTAAGAATGAATGAAACATATCTTGGAAATCCAAATGTAAAAAGAGACGGTGTCGTCGCTAATTGGAATCAAGAGGAAGTTTTAGAATACGCAAGGTGTATGAAAGATCCATCATATTTTGCATCTAAATATTGTAAAATTATTTCGTTGGATGAGGGTCTTGTCCCGTTTCAACTGTATCCATATCAGCAGCAAATGTTTACGGAGTTCAATAAGAATAGATTTAATATTGTTTTAGCTTGTAGGCAATCCGGTAAATCTATATCTTCTGTTGCATATCTACTATGGTATGCGTTATTTCATACAGAAAAAACTATTGCTGTTATGGCTAACAAAGGTGCTACGGCACGTGAGATGCTTGGCCGTATCACTCTTATGCTAGAAAATCTACCATTCTTCTTGCAGCCTGGCTGTAAGGCTTTGAATAAGGGTTCGATTGAATTTTCAAATAATTCGCGGATCGTTGCAGCTGCAACTTCAGGTTCCTCGATTCGAGGTATGTCTGTGTCGCTATTGTATTTGGACGAGTTTGCATTTGTTGAAAATGATGCTCAGTTTTATACATCGACTTATCCGGTTGTTTCATCTGGTAAAGATACTAAAATTATTATTACTTCTACTGCAAATGGTATTGGTAATGTGTTTCATAAAATATGGGAAGGTGCATCCCAAGGAGTTAACGAATTTAAGCCTTTTCGTGTTGATTGGTGGGACGTTCCTGGACGTGATGAAGCGTGGAAAACCCAGACAATAGCAAATACGTCTCGACTACAATTTGACCAAGAGTTTGGAAATACATTTTTTGGCACCGGGGATACATTAATTAACGCCGAAACGTTATTGAATTTAAGAGCAAGTAACCCTATTAGGTTCCTTGAAGGAGGCGACTTAAAGATATATACTGAAACCGAAAAGGATCATGAATATATTATGCTTGTAGATGTGTCGAAGGGAAGAGGACAGGACTATTCTACTTTTAATTTAATCGACATAAGCTGTAGACCTTTTAAACAGGTTGCCGTATATCGCAATAACATTATCTCTCCATTACTCTTCCCTAACATTATATATAAGTGGGCTAATTCCTATAATAAAGCATATGTTGTAATTGAATCAAATGATCAAGGTTCGCTTGTGACAAATGGTCTTTATCATGATTTAGAATACGAAAATATGCATGTAGAATCTGCTATTAAAGCAAATGCTTTAGGAGTTGAGATGACACGTAAAGTAAAACGATTAGGATGTTCAGCATTTAAAGATGTATTAGAAAACAAAAAACTAGACATTGTAGACGATGACACAATTATAGAAATTTCTACCTTTGTTGCTAAAGGTCAATCATATGAAGCTTCAACTGGCAATCACGATGACTTAGTCATGAATTTTGTTATGTTTGGATATTTTGTATCTACTCAATATTTTTCTGATATGACTGATATCAATTTGAAAGAAATGATGTTTAAACAAAAAATGAGAGAAATTGAAGACGACTTACCACCTTTCGGGTTTATAGATGATGGTTTATCAGACTATAACCCTAAAGAAGAAGAAGGTATGCCGTGGGCTATCGAGTATTCGCCAGATATTTAAAAGTTATAAATACTAGTAATTGAATATTCGTATTATGGACCCGCATATAATTTAATTTTTCGAGAGGAAAAAATCATGGCATTTTCAGAATCTCCGGCAATTACCGTAAGAGAGGTCGACGCGTCTGGTGTTGTACCAGCAGTTTCCTCTTCGACCGGTGCATTTGTCGGTAACTTCAGATGGGGCCCAGTGGAACAGCCAACTCTTATTTCTAATGAAGCTGAGTTGTCTGCTACCTTTGGAGCGCCTACATCTGCAAATGCTGTTGACTATCATTCAGCAGCTTACTTTCTTAAGTATACTAATGCTTTACAGGTTGTTCGTGTTCTTGGCGATAGCGATGGCTTTAACGCATACAACACAAACGAAGCATCAGCAGGTTTAAATGTTCGCATCAAAGATAACGACGGTTTTGATAACGCGTTGTCAGGCTTTGATTCGGATCAACATACTTTCATTGCTAAATGGCCAGGCGAACTCGGCAACAGCTTGAGAGTATCTCTATGCCCACAACAAGGAGCTGACTCAGCGTTCGATGGTTGGACATATAAAGATAACTTTGACGCAGCTCCAGGAACATCCGGTTTTGCTGAAGGTTTAAACGCAGATAACGACGAAGTTCACGTAGCTATCGTTGATACTGGCGGTAAATTTACAGGAACAAAAGGTACAGTTCTAGAAACATATCCATTTGTATCTTTGGCCGCTAACGCTAAAACATCTGACGGTTCTACAAACTTTGTAAGAGACGTTATTAATAGAAAATCAGAATACATTTGGATGGCCGGTTTTGATTCCGACTATAATGTTGCAAATGCTGGTGACGATGCTGATTCTGGTGTTGACTTCCAACTTTCTGCTTCAGTTCTAAATGCTAAAAACTACGATCTGACTCAAGGTGATGAATCTACTAACATGGATGTTGGTGATTACATTACTGGTTTTGACCAATTTGAAGACAAAGATAATATCCAAGTGGATCTTATGATTGCTCCTCAAATGTCAAGTCGTACAGATACAACTACAATCGTTAACGATATGGTAAGTATTGCTCAAGGTCAGCGTAAAGACTGTGTGGTTGTTGCATCACCTGCAAGAACTGATATTGTCGGAGCTACTGCGACTGCCGCAAATACAAATGCGGTTGCAACTGCTGCAACATTCACATCATCCTCTTACCTAGTAGTTGATAACAATTACCTTAAAGTGTATGATAAATATAACGATGAGTTTATTTTTATCCCAGCTAACTCCTCAACAGCCGGTATCATGGCAGCTACTGATGTAACTGCGGCAACATGGTTCTCACCAGCTGGTCCACGTCGTGGTCAGTATCTTGGAGTAACAGGACTTGCATACTCTCCAAATAAATCTCAGAGAGATGTGCTATATAGAAATGGTGTTAACCCAATTTCTAATATTCCTGGACAAGGTTTGTTGTTGTTCGGTGATAAGACAAAACTGGCAAGACCTTCAGCATTCGATCGTATTAACGTACGTCGTTTGTTCTTGACAATCGAAAGAGCAATTTCAATTGCAGCGCGTAACGTTATGTTCGAATTCAATGATGAATTTACAAGAGCAGAATTTGTTGGTGTTGTAGAGCCGTTCTTGAGGGACATTAAAGGTCGTCGTGGTATTACAGACTTCCGTGTTATTTGTGACGAAACAAACAACACTGGTGCTGTTATAGATAGAAATGAGTTTGTCGCTACGATCTTAGTCAAACCTGCACGTTCAATCAACTTTGTTACTCTTAACTTTGTTGCCGTTCGTACTGGCGTCGATTTCAGTGAAATCTCAGGCGTATAAGGAGATAACAAATGGCTATTTTAGGTGTAGACGATTTTAAAGCAAAACTGGCTGGTGGCGGTGCTCGCCCCAACCTATTCAAGGCAACTTTGAATTTTCCAGCTTATGCTGGAGGTGATGTTGAATTAACATCATTCATGTGTAGATCGGCTCAGTTGCCTGGTTCTACGATTCCAGCAATGACTGTTCCTTTCAGAGGCAGACAGTTACAAATGGCTGGCGATCGTGTTTTTGAACCATGGACAGTGACAATTATTAACGATACTAATTTCACTATTCGTGATTCAATGGAACGTTGGATGAATGGTATTAATGCTCACACATTAAATACTGGTCTTGTGAATCCTACAGATTATCAGGCGGATCTCAAAGTAGATCAACTTGATAAAGATGAGAACATTCTTAAGACATATAACTTTATTGCGTCATTCCCAACAGGCGTTTCTCCAATCGAGCTTGCATACGATGCAAATGATCAGATTGAAGAATTTACTGTTGAGTTTACGTATCAATATTGGACATCCAATACAACTTCTTAATATTATTTGGGAGGGGCAACTACGTCCCTCCCTAACTCTTTAGGTGAAAAATGGCCGATAATAACGCATTAAAAATCTTTGGCTTTGAAATTCGTAGAGCCAATCAGAAACAAGAAGACAAGAAGTTACAGTCTATTGTACCTCGTCAAGATGACGATGGTGCTGGATACGTAACTGCTTCTGGTTCACATTACGGTCAATATGTTAATATTGATGGAGATGATTCTAAGGATAATCATCAGTTAATTATGAAATACCGTGGCATTTCAACTCATCCTGAAGTTGATGCTGCGATTGAAGATATTATTAACGAATCTGTATCAGCTCAAGAACAAGAACAACCAGTCTCTATTGTTCTTGATAAAGTTGAAGTATCCGATCAGATTAAAAAAGGAATTACGGAAGAGTTTGACAATGTTATTTCAATGTTGGACTTTACTAACAACGGCCATGATATGTTTAAACGTTGGTATGTTGACGGCCGTTTATATCATCATCTTGTTGTAAATGAATCTAATATTAAGGCAGGCATTCAGGAAATTAGACCTATTGATTCTGCAAAGATTCGTAAAGTAAAACAAATAAAGAAAAAGAAAGATCCGATAACTGGAGCAAATTTAGTTGAGTCAATTGACGAATATTACATTTATCAAGAAAAACCTGGATCACAGACTTCTGGTATAAAACTTTCAAACGATTCTGTTAGTTATGTTACATCAGGCTTACTAGATGCTAGTCGTAAGAAGGTTGTATCGCATTTACATAAAGCGGTGAAGCCAATCAATCAACTTCGAATGATGGAAGACTCACTAGTCATCTATCGGCTTGCACGAGCGCCTGAGAGGCGTATTTTCTATATTGACGTCGGTAACCTACCTCGCGGTAAATCTGAGCAATATATGAAAGACATCATGTCTCGTTATCGTAATAAACTTGTATATGACGCAGACACAGGACAGATTAGAGATGACAGAAAACATATGTCAATGCTCGAAGACTTTTGGTTACCTCGGCGTGAAGGAGGTAGAGGAACTGAGATCTCTACTTTACCAGGAGGAGAAAATCTCGGTCAAATCGACGATATTATCTATTTTCAAAAGCGTCTTTATAGGTCTCTCAATGTTCCGATTAATCGCTTAGAACAAGAACAGCAATTTAGTTTAGGCAGATCTACAGAAATTAATCGCGACGAACTTAAATTCCAAAAGTTTATTGATAGACTTCGTAAACGCTTTTCAATGTTATTTCTAGAGATTCTAAAAAAACAATTGATCATGAAAGGCTTAATTACCGAGGATGATTGGAATGAGTGGAAAAACGATATTATTATTGATTTCACACGTGATAATCATTTCACTGAACTAAAAGATGCCGAACTACTTAGAGAGCGTTTACAGACACTGGATCAAGTTAGCCAGTATGTCGGAGACTATTTCTCAAAAGAGTGGGTTATGAAGAATGTTTTACAGTTTAATGACGATGACATTAAACAAGTTGAAAAGCAGTCAGACGAAGAAGAACCGGAACAAAATGATGCTCCGGTGCAAGATGAAGAATAGTTTTATTATAAATAATTGTTAAACGGAGATATTATGGAAAATATTGAACAATTGATTCAACAAGCTACTGATCAAGATTTAGCAAAGGCAAATGGTACTTTTGCAGATATTATGGCAGCTAAAATGAACGACGCATTGGATCAAGAGAGGATCAGAGTATCTGGTCAAATTTATAATGGTTTGGAAGCAGAGGACACTGATGAAGAACAGCTTGAATTAGACTTAGAAGATGATGACGACGTAGAGTCTGAAGAGGATGACTTAGATGTTGACGACGAAGACGATACAGAACACGCCGATGAAGACTCTGAGGACGATTAGGGAAGCTGTCAAAAAAGAACGTACAGTTTTTCAAAGAAAATATATGGGCTACAAACTTGAAATAATTCAAAAGTATGACAAGTTTGAAGCATATGTAGACGGTGAAAAATTAGATACGTATGATACGAAACGGCATGCGCAAAAAATGCTTATGCAGTTTGTTAAGGAAATAGAATAATGAAGCTTATTGCTGAATACACAGAACAAAATATTGAATGCTTGGTAGAAGCCAAGGAAGATGGTACTAAGAATTATACCATCGAAGGTGTATTTGCACAAGCTGAACAAAAGAATAGAAATGGACGTATTTACCCAAAAGCTATTATGGAAGCTGCGGTAAAAAAATACTCCAAAGAACAAGTTGACACAAAGAGAGCTGTCGGTGAACTTAATCACCCTGACGGGCCTACTGTTAACTTGGATAAAGTTTCCCATCTTATTACTGACCTCAAGTTTGAGAACAATAATGTGATGGGCAAAGCACGCATATTGGACACCCCTATGGGTCAAATCGTAAAAGGTTTGCTTGAAGGCGGCGTACAACTAGGCGTATCAACTCGTGGTATGGGTAGCCTTGAGAAACGTGGTGATGCCATGTTTGTCAAAGAGGACTTTATGCTTAATACGATTGACATCGTACAAGATCCATCAGCTCCAGGAGCTTTTGTTAATGGAATTATGGAAGGCGTTGACTGGATCTGGAATAATGGCCTCATTGAAGCTCAAGAAATTGAAAAAATGGAGACTGAAATTAAGACAGCTCCACGTGCTGATCTCTATGAGACTCAGACTCGTGAGTTTAAGAATTTCCTCTCGTTACTGAAAACTAAACTATAATATAGGAGTCAAAACATGACTGATCAAATCCAAGACCAGGATGTTGAGCTCGACGAGAATGAAATCGAAGAAGCTCACGATCCTAAGAATGCAGAAGCACAATCAATCGCTTCTGTAAAAGGTGCTGAAGGAAAAGGCAAAACCGCTAAAGAGCCAGGTGGCAAAGGCGGAGCCAAAGATCCTATGCAAAAACTGCCAGGAACTAAAGCTGGTATGATTAATGCGATGTACATGAAAGCTAGCAAAATGAAAAAAGAAGAGCTAGCAGGCATGTTCAATAAAATTATGGGCGAAACTGTTGCAGAAGAATTGGAAACCGATGCGCAACCAATGGTTGAATATCAAGCTGATTTTTCTCAAGATCTAGATGCATTAATCGAGTCTGAAGCTACTCTTTCCGAAGAGTTTAAAGCTAAAACAGCGGTAATTTTTGAAGCAGCTATTAAATCTAAATTGTCAGAAGAAATTGACCGTTTGGAAGAATCATATGCCAATGAACTCGAAGAGGAACTATCAGCTACTAAGGCTGACCTTGTAGAGAAAGTTGACAGCTACCTTAACTACGTCGTAGAAGGATGGATGGAAGAAAATAAACTAGCAGTACAATCTGGTCTACGCACCGAGATTGCTGAGAAGTTTATGACATCTTTGAAAGATCTCTTTACCGAGTCTTACATTGAAGTTCCTGAATCTAAAGTTGACCTAGTTGACGAACTTGCAGCAGAAGTAGAAGAGCTTGAAGAAGCTCTGAACGGTTCTATGCAAAAAGCAATTCAAGTCTCAGAAGAACTAGAAATGATGAAACGAAGCGAAGTAATTCGTGAAGCGTCTAAAGATCTAGCAGAAACTCAAGTTGAAAAACTTGCGAAGCTTGTGGAAGATATCGATTTCGAAGACACTGAAACTTTTGCTGAAAAAGTTAAAGTTGTAAAAGAATCATACTTCAAAAAAGAAACAGTTGAGTCTGTAATTGAAGAAACAACAGAAGACGATGATGGAAACATCATGGAATCTTCTACTTCAATGGCTCAATACATTAACGCGATTCGTAAATCGACGCACAAATAATTTGGGAGTCCAAAACAATGCAATCTTACGATAAGTTGATCGAAAAGTGGGCGCCAGTACTTAATGAAGAGTCTGCTGGCACTATTAATGATCACCACAAAAAAGCAGTTACAGCTGCTATTCTAGAAAACCAAGAAATTGCTCTGCGCGAAGAGCGTGCACAGCACAATGGCTTCTTGTCCGAAGCTGCTCCTGCTGGTGCAAACACCGGTTCAATCGGAACATGGGATCCAGTATTGATCTCATTGGTTCGTCGTTCCATGCCAAACCTAATGGCATATGACGTTGCTGGCGTTCAGCCTATGTCCGGCCCAACTGGTCTCATCTTTGCGATGAAATCACGTTACGACTCTGGTGCAACTGGTTCAACAGAAGCTCTGTTCAACGAAGCTAACGCGCGTCACGCAGGTACAAAAACTGCTGCGGCTGCTGGTGCAGACGGTTCAGGTTTGGATGTTACTAACGCTAACTCACCAAACACAATTGACTCAGATCGTCTGACCAATCTTGCTAACATTGGTATGACAACAGACTCTGCTGAAACTCTTGGTGATTCCGCAAACAATGCTTTCGAACAAATGGGTTTCACCATTGAAAAAGCAACTGTGACAGCGAAATCACGTGCGCTAAAAGCTGAGTACTCGCTAGAGCTTGCTCAAGACTTGAAAGCGATTCACGGTCTTGACGCTGAAACAGAGTTGGCCAACATTCTTTCAACTGAAATCTTGGCTGAAATCAACCGCGAAGTAATTCGTACAATCAACTCGCAAGCCAAAACTGGTGCCCTTCAAGCTTCCACAGCTGTTAACGGTATCTTTGATATGTCATCTGATGCAGATGGCCGTTGGTCTGTTGAGAAATTCAAAGGCCTGATCGTTCAAATCGAACGTGAAGCAAACGTAATTGCAAAAGAAACACGTAGAGGAAAAGGTAACTTCATTATCTGTTCTTCAGACGTAGCTTCTGCTTTGGCTGCTTCCGGTATGTTGGATTACACTCCAGCGCTGTCCACTAACTTGAACGTAGATGACACAGGCAACACATTTGCTGGTGTTCTTAACGGTCGCACAAGAGTCTATATTGACCCATATGCAACTGTTGACTATGTGACTGTTGGTTATAAGGGTACAAACCCATATGACGCTGGTCTCTTCTATTGCCCATACGTACCGCTCACAATGGTTCGTGCGGTTGGTGAAGATAACTTCCAGCCAAAAATTGGTTTCAAAACTCGCTACGGCATGGCTTCAAACCCATTCGTCGGTGCAACACCTGCAAATGGTCTTGCTGCTGCGAAATCAAACCAGTACTACAGAATTTTCCGGGTCGACAACATTATGGCTTAAGCCAAATAGGAAAAATCTAACTAGAGGGTCGCTTCGGCGACCCTTTTTTTATTATAAATACATTTAAAGGTAAAGTGGAAAAATAATGTCAGACAAATATAAAAGCTATTCGCCGCATCTTGAGTCACCTGCAGAAAATGCGGCTGCTATCACACCTAATGACACAACTGATTTAACTAATGCTACTAGATCGTTGTATATTGGTGGAGCAGGTAATGTCAAAATCGATACGGTTTTAGGTGATACCGTAACGTTGAGTGGCGTGGTTGCCGGTACTGTTATTCCTGTTAGAGCGTCTAGAGTATATGCGACCGGAACTACTGCAACTAACCTAGTAGGTCTTTGGTAAAATGACTATTAGTATGGGTATGGGATCTGGTCTTGGAGTTTCCATGATCAGGAATATACAGATGGGCGACGTTGTCGCTGATGACGTTAGTGATCTTACCCTTGCATCTGGTGTATATGAGAGAACTTATAATAATTACTTCGGACAACTAGGTTCCGGACCTTATGATGACCAACCTACGTACGACTCAGTTATTATTAACGGCGGGGCAACTATCTCGGCTGAAGGTGCTACTACTAGCGTTAGTAGGCCTGGAACAGTTAGTGAGAGTACAACCTATACTGAGACTGGTTATTTCTTAGCACCAGCTACAGGCGAATTTACTTTCTTTATTAACTCAGATGACGCCAGTTATCTTTTCCTTGGACCTGACGCTGGACCTCCTGCAAATGAAGACCTGGATAATGCTGTTGTACAAAATGGCGGTAGACATGGCGCGACAGAAAGAAGTGGCACATTTAATTTAATAAACGGCCAATACTATAAACTATATGCTATTTTCGGTAACGATACTGGCCCAGGTACGGCGGTATTCAGTTACTCTGGTCCTAGCATAGCTAAAACTACAGATTTCTCTGGCAAGTTGTTTTATAACACCGTAACGAACGGACACTAATTATGGCTACACCAACTATATCAACTGGAATTCTAGAATCTACTCTTGCAACAAATGTAAACTACTTACAGCCAACTGGATTTAAGTTAGGCATTAACCGTAAGTATTTTCCAAACGTTGAATATTTTGCGCAGTCTGTACAACACCCAGATATGCAAATTTCAGCTATTGAAGTTCCTTATAGAAGAATTGGATCTATCCCTCTTACTGGTGACAAACTAGTTTTTGGTGAAATGACCGCAATGATTATTATGGATGAAAACCTTTCAGCTTATACTGAAATGTATGAGTGGCTGAAATCATTTGTAGAAGCGCCAGACGTAAAACCTGCAGAGGCAGAGAACGGAGCAAAGGGTCCTTCAACTGCTGATATTAGTCTTTCTATATTGACTAGCCATAATAACATAGCGAAGAAGATAATATATAGAGATGCAGTGCCCACTCTATTAGGAGATATTGCTTTTGAAGCCGCGGCTGGAGATGTTCAGTATATGACATTCCCCATTTCGTTTAGGTTCTCATACTTTGAAATTGAATAACCTTAGGATATATTATGGATTTAAAAATGATTCTCGACATGTGGTCGAGCGACTGTGTTATTGGTCAAACTAGTTTAGATGAATCTTCTAGACAAACTCCCATGCTTCATGCAAAATATTTAGAACTTCTTTCAACAACAAAACTTCGCCTAAAAAAGGCTGAACAGAACCAGAAAATATTGCTTAAGGACAAGTGGCTTTATTACAATGGCAAAATGGATCAAAGTGAAATTGGTGAAAAAGGCTGGAAGCCGGACCCTTTTGATGGGCTTAAGATACTCAAAGGCGAAATGGATTATTACTACGATGCAGATCCGGAAATACAGCACTCTGTTGAGAAAATAGAATATTTAAAAACAATTATTGAAACATTAAACGAAATTATTAATAACGTTACTTGGCGACATCAAACAATTGGCAATATGATTAAGTGGAGAATATTTGAGAGTGGCGGGTGATATTACAATATGGAAGAAAAATGAAAGTATAGCTTTAGTAGATTGCGATGCAGGTATTGCTCATGGTTTAAGTGAATATTTTTCTTTCTTCGTTCCTGGTTACAAGTACATGAAACTGTACAAACGAAAAATCTGGGATGGTAAAATCAGATTATTTAATTCTACATCAAGAGAATTGCCGGCAGGACTTTATCCTTTTGTTGATGAATTTTGTAAAAGAAATAGTTATACTCTAAAAGTAGAATCATCTGATTACGGATCTTTAGTAGACAGAAGCGAGCAAGACCCAAATGATGTTTTTAAATATATTAAAGATCTAAAACTTCAATCTCGTGGCAAGCCAATTGACATAAGAGATTACCAATTTGATGCTGTAATGAAAGCATTAAATTTAAATAGATGCGTACTACTATCTCCAACTGGTTCTGGTAAATCTTTAATTATCTACTGTTTAGCTCAAATATGGCTTAAATATTTAACAAACGAAGTTAATTATCCTGAAGCCGATAAAGTGTTAGTAGTTGTTCCTACAACTTCACTTGTTGAGCAGATGGAAAAAGATTTTATTGATTATGGATATAACGCTAAAGGCATTCATAAAATCTATTCGGGTAAAGACAAAGACCGCATAGATTCTGATATTGTAGTTTCTACGTGGCAGTCAATTTATAAACTAGATCCTGAATGGTTTGAGCAATTTGGCATGGTTATCGGAGATGAGTGCCATGGATTTAAATCTAAGTCTCTGACAGACATTATGAATAAATGTAGTCAAGCAAAATATAGAATTGGTACAACTGGCACTCTGGACAACGCCCAAGTCCACCACCTTGTATTACAAGGCTTGTTCGGTAAAATCCATAGGGTTACAACAACCAAAGCTCTGCAAGACAGTAATACGCTTGCTAAACTCGATATAAATATCATTGTTCTTAAATATGATGAAGAAATTCGTAAGTCTTTAGGAAAAGCAAATTATCAAGATGAAATTGACTTTATTGTTCGAAATGAAAAACGTAATAATTTTATTCGAAATTTAGCTTTAGATACTGATGGAAATACTCTTGTGTTATTCAACTATGTCGATAAACACGGTAAGCCTCTTTTTGATATGATTAATAATAAGGCTGAAGAAGGTAGAAAGATTTTTTATGTATCTGGTGAAGTTGCAACATCTGATCGAGAAGCTATAAGAGAAATTACAGAGAGTCAGAAAAATGCTATCATTGTCGCTAGTCTTGGTACTTTCAGCACTGGTATCAATATACGGAATTTGCATAATATTATATTTGCAAGTCCCTCAAAATCACAAATCAAAGTATTACAATCGATTGGGCGAGGATTACGGAAATCGGAGAATGGACAGGCTACTAAACTTTTTGACTTAGCGGATGATTTGCATACTAAAGGAAGAAAGAACTATGCTCTCCTTCATAGCGAAGAAAGAGTAAAAATATATAATAAAGAAGAGTTTAATTATAAAATAATTGAGGTACCAATTGGATCTTAGACAATTTAAATTATCAGGCGGCGAAGAAGTCATGTGTGAAGTTGTAGAATTTCACGAAGAAGAAGACGCTATTGTAGTTCGTAAAGCTCTTAAACTATATGCTATCGAAAGCATGAATCCAAGCGGGGTTAGATTTTTTGCCTTTCGCCCTTATATGATGTATCAATTAGAACCTGAAGCTTTTCAAATAATTCAATGTTCACATATTATGGCTGAAGCTGCTCCATCTAAAGATCTTATTAATGAGTATTTTATTTCATTAGAAGGGCTTACAAGTGACAATAACGAAGATGACGTTAAAAAGACGGCAGAGAAAAAAGCTAGACAATACATGTCAGATCAAGAAGGATTAGATTCTGCAGAATTAGGAAATATCATATCGTTTCCGGGACCTTCAGATAAGATACACTGACAGGTATACTGTCCTCCCTCAGTGCTTACTCTTTAATTATACACCAGTTTATATGGTTTGTACACAGTTAATTTAGCTAAAATTAATTATTTTTTTAGTGTACATCCGTGCCCAAATGTGATAGAATATATTATATTGAGGATATATTATGAAACCTAAAGATAGACCACATTACGTAAATAATGCACAATTCTCACAAGCGGTTGTAGACTACGTTACAATTGTACGTGAAGCTAAGCAAAACGAAGAAGCTCTCCCTATAGTTCCAAACTATATTGCTCAGTGTTTTCTTAAGATTGCTGAAGGACTTTCTCATAAATCAAACTTTATTCGGTATACGTATCGTGAAGAAATGGTTATGGACGCAGTTGAAAATTGTTTAAAAGCCATCGAAAATTATAATCTAGAAGCAGCCACACGATCTGGTAAACCTAATGCGTTTGCATACTTTACACAGATTTCTTGGTATGCGTTTTTACGTCGTATTGCTAAAGAAAAGAAACAGCAAGATATTAAATTTAAATACATGTCACAAACAGGTGTTGAATCTTTCTTATTGGACGAAACTGATAATGCAGTATCAGCTCACTTCATTGACACGTTAAGAGGCCGTATCGAAAAAGTAAAAGAATATGATACTGAAGTAAAAGCTTTTGTTAAAAAAGAAAAGAAACGCCGGCGTCCAATGCAAAAAGTAGATTCTGATTTGACAAAGTTTTTTAAATGAAAGTAGCAATTTTAAATGACACTCATTGTGGTATCCGCAATAGCTCTGACGTATTTCTCGATAATGCAGAGAAATTTTATAATGATGTATTTTTTCCTTATCTTTTGGAACATGATATTCGCCATATTATCCATCTTGGCGATTACTTTGATAACAGGAAATTTATTAACTTCCGCGCTCTTAACCGGAACCGCCATGTATTCCTTGAACGGATTCGGAAAGAAAAAATAACAATGGATATCATTTGTGGTAACCATGACACTTACTACAAAAACACTAATGATCTAAATTCATTAAAAGAGTTACTTGGGCATTACATGAATGAGGTCCATATTATTCATGAACCAACCGTAATGGAATATGGATCTCTTAAGATTGGAATGATACCGTGGATTTGTCCTGAAAACAACGACCGCACAATGGAGTTTATACAAAATGCCAAGTGCGACTGGGTCGGCGGTCACTTTGAATTTGCTGGTTTTAATGTTATGCGTGGTGTTGTTGCTCCGCACGGATTAGATCATAGAACACTATCTCGGTTTGAAAAAGTTTTATCAGGACATTACCATACTAAATCGCAGCGTGACAATGTAACATATCTTGGCACTCAATTAGAATTCTTTTGGTCTGATGCCGATGATCCTAAACACTTTCATGTTGTTGATACAGAAACACGTGAGATAGAAGCTATACAAAATCCTCACACTTTATTTCATAAAATTGTGTACAATGACGACAAAATAGATTATAATAAGTACAACGTAACTGATTTAGATAATAAGTTCGTAAAAATTGTTGTCGTTAATAAAAAAGACCTGTTTACATTTGATCGATTTGTTGATAGAATACAAAACAGGAAGATTCATGATCTAAAAATTGCTGAAAACTTTGACGAGTTTATTGGTGATAATGTTGAAGATGAATCTGTTTCAATTGAAGAGACGACTGAATTATTGGATTCGTATATCGAAGCTGTTGATACAGACTTAGATAAACCTAGGCTAAAGGTTTCTATGCGTAATCTTATGACTGAAGCACAGGCTATCGAAACAGTATGATTTTATTTAAAAGTTTAAGGTTTAAAAACTTCTTGTCTACAGGTAATAATTGGACAGAAGTCAATTTAAACCAATCTAAGTCTACATTGATTGTAGGTCAAAATGGTGCTGGCAAGTCAACCATGCTAGACGCTATTGCGTTTGGTTTATTTGGTAAGCCACATCGTAATATCAACAAACCACAATTAGTAAATTCAATTAACAATAAAAACTGTTCGGTTGAAGTTACCTTTGATGTAGGTAAAGCTTCGTATAAAATTATACGTGGCATTAAACCAAACGTATTTGAGATTTGGAAGAATGGTGATATGATTAATCAATCATCTCATTCCAAAGAGTACCAGAAGATTCTCGAGCAAAACATCTTGAAGCTAAATCATAAAAGCTTTCATCAGATCGTTGTCTTGGGGTCGTCCTCCTTTGTTCCTTTCATGCAACTCCCTGCACAACACCGGCGGGATGTGATCGAGGATCTTCTGGACATTAATGTTTTTTCTAAAATGAATCAGCTTTTAAAAGAAAAAACTGCTACACTTAAAGATAGTCTAAAAGATATTTCCTTTAAATTAGACGTCGAAAATAATAAAATTACAACTCAGAAAAAATACATTTCTGATATTAAAGCATTGAATAATGTAGAGAAGGAAAAGAAAGATTCTAGAGTTAATGAGCTAACTAAAGAAGCTAAGGAATTACAAGATGAAAACATTGGCCTATCGGCGGAAGTTGAAGAAAGGCAAGCCCCGCTCGAAGAAGAACTTAATAAAGTCCACGATAAAAGGCAAGCGATCGTACAGTACCAAGCTCAATTCCGCCAGCAAATGTCCCAGGTCGTTAAAGATTCTAAGTTCTACGAAGAAAATGAGAATTGCCCAACGTGCAGCCAAGATATTAGTGATGAACTCAGATCATCGAAGCTGGATAACTCCAAAGCTAAAGCAAAAGAACTTAAAGAAGCAATGGACCATGCCTCTGAAAAGTATGCTGATCTGGAAACAAATATTACGAGGGTCACTAATGAACTCACTGGAGTGCGATCGAAGCAGTCAGTTATTCATTCTAACAATAAAACAATCGCCAGGATCCAAAATGAGATTCGAACTCTGGAGACAGAACTAGATCAAACTGGTGATATTGAATCTGCTAAAGATGAACTATCAGTAATGGAAAATACTGTTAGTGATTTAAATTATAAGAAATTTGAACTAAACGAAGAATACTCTTACAACAATGTTATGTCAGAGATGCTAAAGGATACAGGCATTAAAACAAAAATCATTAAGCAATACATGCCAGTGATCAATAAGCTAGTTAATCAATATCTGCAAATCTTAGATTTTTACGTTCATTTTGATTTAGATGAAAGCTTTCAAGAAACAATAAGATCACGCCACAGAGATGCATTCTCATATGACTCATTTTCTGAAGGTGAAAAGCAGCGTATCGATTTGGCGCTTCTCTTTACTTGGAGAATGATTGCTAAAATGAAAAACTCTATTTCAACAAACCTACTTCTACTAGATGAAACGTTTGATTCCAGTCTAGATCACGATGGCGTTGAAAACCTCATGAAAATCTTACATTCACTTGATGAGAATTCAAATACGTTCATCATTTCTCACAAGGGAGATATTCTGGATGGAAAGTTTCAGCATAAACTAGAATTTATAAAAGAAAAAAACTTTAGTAAAATAGCGGCTTAAAATGAAAAACTGTACTTTTCCATGGACTGGCATGACTATTGATCCGCAGGGTTATTTAACGTTATGCTGTATGATTGAAAGCAAAAAAGGTATTTTTAATATTCACATAAGCGACGTAGATAGTTTATATGATTTTTTTTATGGTGAAGAATATGAAAAAATACAAAAATCGTTTGACCTTTTTGGATGGAACAAAATAAAGGATTGTGTTGCTTGTCAGAATGACAAAAAGCAAAACATTTTTACTGGCTATGACGATTCTCAGAGATTTGATCCAGATCTAAAAACTTTACAATATTTAGAACTTACGACAAGCAATACTTGCAATCAACAATGCGTAACCTGTGGAAGTAAGTTTAGTAGCCAGTGGAGAAAAATAGAACATTACTTCGATCGTCCAGCAGAAAAATCATATAGTTTATCGGCTAACGATTTAGAAAAGGTATTAGAAATATTACCTGATTTGCAAACATTAACATTGAAAGGTGGAGAACCTTTTGCTGACATGCGTAACGTTCAAATATTAGAATCTTTATTTGAAATAAATCCTTTTTGCCGAGTTGTAATTGTAACTAATGGCGTACTAATACCTCAGAAGTTTTTAGATATTATAAAAAAATATCATTATAATTTCGAATTAATATTCAGCATTGATGCTGTAGGAAGAAAATATGATTGGATTAGAGGTACTCCGTTTGATAAAACAGTAAAAAACTTAGAGTTAGTTTTTAATTTAGGAATACAAGTTTTAAGTATTGTTCCAACAATTTCTAGTTATAATATTCGCAGTCTTAACGAAATAACAGAATGGCATAACTCTCTAAATATAGAATGTAACCTAGTCTGGAATAATATTGTATATGATCCACGGTGGTGCTCTCCAATATTCACCATGACTCAAAAAGAAATCGATAGCGTAGAATATTTGCCTATGGAGATAATTTCTCAGTATGATCATTTTTGCAAAGAAGAGTTAGAAAGGAACACAAAAATTATGAATAAAATTCGTGGATTTGAATTTAATAGTTTACAATGACGTTAACATGTGGTATAATATATACATAATCAACTGGAGTATATAATGGAACTGAAAGACTCAACACTTTCTGTATTGAAGAATTACGCATCGATTAATCCCAATATCGTGATTCAAGAAGGTAACACAATTAAAACTATGACCGAGGCACGCAATGTTTTGTCTTCGGCTACGCTCGATGAAAGTTTCCCACAAGAATTTGGCATCTATGATCTCAATGAGTTTCTAGGTGTTATCAATCTCGTTGGTGAACCTCGTTTAGCATTTGAGCAAGATTATGTGGTTATTACAGATAGCAGTAATCGCTCTCGAATTAAATATTTCTTTTCTGATCCTGAGATGCTAACGTCTCCTAGTAAGGATGTTAAAATGCCATCTGCTGATGTGACATTTAATTTGGATCAAGATACACTAAATCGAATTAAACGAGCGGCCTCGACTCTTGGCCACTCTGAGCTTTCCATTACTGGAAAAGACGGAGTGTTAAGTCTATCAGTTGTTGATAGTCAAAACGCAACGTCAAATGCATTCTCCATTGATGTGAGTGGAGAATTTGTAGGAGATAATTTTAACTTCATCTTTAATATTGCAAATCTGAAAATGATTCCGGGTGATTATGAAGTTGGTATCTCATCAAAACTTATTTCACATTTTGTTAACAAAGAAGTAGGCATTCAATATTGGATCGCCCTTGAAAAGACATCAGAATACGGAGTATAAAATGTCAAAAAATAAAAAAGAAGAGCAAGCAGCGGATCCGCATGCTCCCATTTATGAAACAAGTAATCGTGCTTCGCGCAGTATGATTGCGGTGATTGACACTATGTGTCAACGAGGTGCCTTTAAAGGAGAAGAGCTTTCTACTATTGGACAACTTCGTGACCAATGTGTTCAAGTTATTCAATTGGCAGAAAACTATCAGCAGGAGCAAGCTACCGCTGAATAACTATGTACTTTCCTATTGAACTATGTTATTATATTATATTATGAAGGAAAGAATATGTCAAACGAATTTCTATGGGTCGAAAAATATCGGCCTAAAGCTATATCTGAAACGATACTGCCTCCTAGACTTAAAGACACGTTTCAGAGCATGGTTGATACCGGTGAAATGCCTAACATGCTTTTCACCGGTACAGCCGGTCTAGGTAAAACGACTGTTGCTAAAGCATTATGCAATGAACTGGGCTTAGATTATATCATAATCAATGGTTCGGAAGAAGGCAACATTGATACACTTCGTACTAAGATCAAGCAATTTGCATCTACTGTTTCATTACAGGGTGGATATAAAGTTGTTATCTTAGACGAAGCAGATTATCTTAATCCACAATCTACTCAACCTGCACTTCGCGGATTTATTGAAGAGTTTAGCAATAATTGCCGGTTCATTCTTACTTGTAATTTTAAAAATCGTATTATCGAACCACTTCACTCTCGCTGTGGTGTATACGAATTTAATACTTCAAAGAAAGAAATGGCCGAGCTAGCAGCACAATTTTTCAAGCGTTTCGTATATATACTTAATCAAGAAGGCGTATCATTCGAGAAAAATGCTGCGGCTAATCTCGTTATGAAGTACGCTCCAGACTGGAGGAGAGTATTAAATGAAGGGCAAAGAAGTGGATTTGGTGGTAGCGGGATTAATGGTAACGATAATAGCAATGGCCTTGCTTCCATTAGTGATCTCTCCAAACACCTAAAAGAAAAAGACTTCAAGAAGATGAGGCATTGGGTCGCAAATAACATGGACGTCGATGCCTCATCTATCTTTCGTGGATTATATGATAATATGACAGAAGTAGTTGCTAGTAGATCAATACCGCAACTCGTACTTATATTAGCAGACTATCAATACAAGCACGCTTTCGTGGCAGATCACGAATTAAATGTTGTGGCTTGTATGACAGAGATAATGGCAAATGTAGAGTTTAATTAATGCTAATACTATACACACAACCAAGATGCCACTATTGTGAGATCATGAAGCGCATGCTCAGTAAGATGGATGGCACCGAAGACTTTCAAGCAGTCGACATTACCAAAGATCCAGAGGCAAAAGCCTTCCTGAAAAGGAAAGGTCATAAGACTGTTCCTATGCTTTATTGGAGAGTGCCTGGTCATGACATATGGATCAATAAAGATATTGATACAAAAAAGCTGACAGGTGAAAATTTAGGTCAGAGAATAAAAGAAGCTATAGCACAAACTAAAAAAGATAATTGTCTTGTTTTTGATGTTGATGGAACTATTACTCCTAGTAGAGAAAAGATCGATCCTGATTATGCAGAAGTAATACGGCAACTTTCTAGTAGTGTCGATATTTACTTTCTTACTGGATCAGACTTTGCCAAGACTAAAGAGCAATTAGGAGATTTAACTAAAGTTGTAAAAGGTTCTTATCAGTGCGCTGGTAATGAGTTATGGGTAAATGATGAGTTGGTCAAGTCTGTTCCTACGTTTACTATGTCGACAGTAATGGTTAAATGGTGTAAGCAGCGACTTGAAGAAAGCAAGTTTCCATATAGGACTGGTAAAAAACATATTGACCTACGTCCTGGTATGATGAATTTCTCTATTATAGGAAGAGGCTGTACAAAGAAGAAACGTCAGGAATATATTAAATATGATGAACGCACTAATGAAAGAGAAATCTTAGCAAGAGAATTTAATTCAGTATTTCATTCGTACTCTGCTCAAATTGCTGGAGAAACTGGCATCGACGTGTGTGAAGACGGAAGGGATAAAGGACAGGTGTACAAACACCTAGAAGAAGTGTATAATAGTATTATCTTCTTTGGCGATGATACTCAAGAAGGCGGCAACGATTATCCTTTTGCTAAACAAATACAATCGTTTCCTCATCGATGTTTTCACGTATCTAGGCCAGAAGAAACATTTGAAATGTTAGAAGGTATCAAAAGACTATTTAAGCCCGAATGGCCTGGAGTAGATAGTGGAATTGAAGGACAGCTATGAACCCGTTTGATTATTTAAATTCTATTAATACCACTAAAAAAGATGTTATAACAGATGATATAACAGAAAAAGCATATAACAGTTTTATGGTCAATCGTTCACTTTCTTATTTTAACGATACTGTTGTACTAGCTAATGAGATGAATCGCTACCACCACCTTGACAATCGTTTACAATTTGACTTTCTTATAAATATGGTTAGAAAGCGCAAACGCTTTTCTAAATGGATAAAGCCTCAGATTGAGAGTGACGTTGAAGTGGTTAAAAAATATTATGGCTATAGTAATGAGAAAGCTCGTCAAATATTACCACTTCTCTCACCCGAACAAATAAATGGGTTAAAGAAGAAGGTGAATAAAGGTGGAAGAACAAATAATTGTTGAGTGGTCTCCAGCTACTATGTTGGAAATTACTTTAAACGAACCAGATGATTTTTTAAAGGTTCGTGAAACATTGACACGTATTGGTGTCGCATCCCGTAAAGATAAAAAACTATTTCAGTCTTGTCATATATTGCATAAACAAGGCCGTTATTTTATTGTGCATTTTAAAGAGTTATTCTTGCTTGACGGTAAGAAAGCAAATCTTGAAGAAAATGATGTAGCTCGTAGAAATACTATTACAACTCTAATGTCTGATTGGGGTTTGGTTGAGATTCAAAATGCTGAAGAAGCCAAACCATTAGCGCCACTTAGACAGATTAAAATTATTCCTTTTAAAGAGAAAGAACAGTGGGAACTTTGCCCAAAATATAATATCGGCAATAAGTAATAATGATTAATACATATTTAGATTATGATATCCATGGAGGCAATTCATGGCTTCAAGACGTGAAGTTAGCAGGTTTGTGGGAGACTACGTTTACCCACAAACCTTTCTTTTTAGATGTAAATCATAATGAGCAAAACATTGCAATAATTTACTACAATCATAGTATACAACATAATAGTGTATTTCCTGAGACCCAAATGAAGGAAATAAAATGGTGTCTAGATAATAATATTAAAGTGTTTCTAGACGATAGTTGGGAATATGGTGGTGAAAATCTTAGTCAATTGACAAGACAATACGAAAAGTTTTTTCTCGATAACAATATAAAAATATTAACAAATACTATTACCGACAATCCTATTTTTGTTGACATTAATAGTTTTTTCTTTAGTATGCGTTATCAGCATGACGAATGGAATCATAGAACTAGGCAAAATACTTACCATTCTAGATTCTCTGATAAAGAATATTTTTATAATTTATTTGTAGGCGATATTACAAAAGACAAGTCTAGTATATTGTATTCGGTGTTTGCATATAATGATTTGATAGATGAGAACTCTATCGTTACAAAAATTAATAAAAGTGATCTTAACAAACTAGAATGGATTAGCAATTGCAATTTAGATATAAAAGATTCTGGTTATTTACAATTTATTAATTACGCAAAAAATAATCAGCAAGAAGTTTTAAAACACGATCCATACGAATTGCAATTTAAATATTCTTATTTTAATCCTAAAGATCCTTTAAATATTATAGATGAAAGAAGAATACCTCAAGAAATGCTAAATTGCCATTTCTCTGTAGTTAATGAGACTATGGCGGTTGATGGATTTTATACAGAAAAAACTTTTAAGCACGTAATAGCTAAGCTTCCTTTTATTATATTTGGCGGTCCTAAAGATAATCAAATATTTGCAAGTAAATATGGCTTTGAATTATACGATGAGCTGTTTGATTACTCTTTTGAAGAACCACAAGGAGGTGAAGATGACGGCAGATATAATATATACAAGAGAGCTCAGCATATTGCTGACAACGTCAAACGACTTGAAAAAGAACCAATGTCAATATTTAGTCAACCTTCTTTAATTGAAAAGATAGAATATAACTATTATTTGTACATGAAAAATTCTAGAATTTCTAAATACAAGGAACACTTATATAATGTCTTCACCTTGGCCTAAAGGATATATTGTCGTAGTTGATATGTGGAGTGAATCTCATTGGAAAGAAAATACTCTTAAATCTAGCAATACAAGTGATTTTTATGACGTATTAAAGTCAGGAGCATATTTTTATAATTATCTTAAGTACAGTCTAAGTGTTTTAGCGAACAATGGATATCATATAGTGTCGCATAACACACATAATGGTTATATAGAATCATTAACTGATCATGACTGGCCTAAAGTTGAGGCAAAGAATTGGTTTTATACTCAGGAATTAAAACATAAACATAAGCCAAATATTTTTTTCTGCGGGCAACATATTGATAGATGTATATACAGTACTTATGATGACATAGCAATAGATAATGCAAGAAAGGGTATTATTGTTAATCTAAGTTTAGCCTTTCCGAGAAGCACCGCACGATCATGCTTTAATGAAAAATATAATTACTATTATCATATCCACGATAAATTATATAACTTAGAAATAGCAGGTAAATAATGAAAATCGGATTTATTGGATTAGGTAAACTAGGAAATCCAGTCAGTGAAGTCATGGCTACACAGCATGACGTCACTGGTTATGATATCGATGGTAGAGGATCAATATCAGACGCAGTTTTAAATAAAGATATAATTTTTATAGCTGTTCCAACTCCTCACGATCCGCTGTATGACGGAAGATATGTTTGTTCAGATCTAGAACCAAAAGATTTTGATTATTCTATTGTTAATGAAACACTCGAAGCAATCAATCCTTTAGTGAATAAAGATCAGATTGTTGTATTAATTTCTACAGTATTACCAGGAACAACAGCTAGGGAATTTGAACCTCGTATTCAAAATGCAAAGTTTGTATATAACCCTTATCTAATCGCAATGGGAACAGTCAAAGAAGACTTTGTTAATCCTGAAATGATTATGATGGGCGGTGATGAATCAGCAATGGAGATTTTAGAAAATTTCTATAAAGGTATTTGTGATTGTGACAGATACATTCGTGGCACATATGAAGAATGCGAATCTATTAAAATATTCTATAATACGTTTATAACGACTAAAATTACTCTTGCTAATATGGTGCAAGACGTTGCTATGAAATTAGGTAATATGAACGTCGATGTTGTTACAGATGCCTTAGCACAATCTACACTACGCATTATGTCACCTAAATATATGAAAGCCGGCATGGGTGACGGAGGTAGCTGTCACCCTCGTGATAACATTGCATTGCGTTGGCTAGCTCAAGAATTAGATCTAGGCTATGATATGTTTGATACTATCATAGTAGCTAGAGAAAAACAAGCTGCTAACATGGCAAAGTATCTTAAAAAATTATCAACTGAGCATGATCTTCCTATTATAATTATTGGTAAAGGTTTTAAACCTGATGTGCCATATGAAGATGGATCTCCATCTATTCTAGTTTCTCAATTTTGCGATTGTACATTCGATGATTTTAGTAAACCAGCCGTATTCTTACTAGCGCATTCACATCAAACAACATTTGGCTCTTCAAATACTGATTATGAATTCCCTGAAGGATCTGTTATAGTAGATCCATGGAGAGAAAGACTCGGAGCAATTCCATATGGAAACACCAATATTTGAATTATGGGTTGATCGTAGAAAAACAGATAGAAGAAGCGGATTAGAAGGTCTTTTACAGGAAAGACAAATTGCACAATATGCATTCGGAAAGACAAAACATATTTTCATAGACACACCTAGTTCATCTCTTCCAAAAATATTCTTCTTTAATAAAGTTTTAAGTAATGAGATATGTCATAGGTTAACCGATCCAGAACGTAAACTTTATCTATTACAGCAAAATGAAAATATATTTGAATGGTGTAATAAACATGGCATTCAATGCTATTTAGATCGATCTTGGGAAATACTAAATATATCAAAACAAGATGGTGTGTTTATTACAAGTCAAGACTGGTGGAAATTTTTACAAAATTATAATATAAAAATAATGGGTCATTCGCACTATGAAGATGATCTTATAGTAAACTTTAGTAGGTTTTTTGAGTTTAATTTCAGAACAGATTCATTGAATACAATGAATAGGAAATATCTGTTTTACAATCCAAATTGGTTCGATAAGAAAAAATATCTGTTCTGCAGTTATTTAGGATCTAAACATAAAAAATTAAATCAAGAATTTTTAGTATATTGTGAGCAAAATGGTTTATTGAATGATCAGTTTTTCTGGACGTTATGTGATGATCAAAGACATAAAAAAGGAAAAATAGAAAAATATGATGAGTATGAGCATTTGTTTAAAGAAAGACTATTTGAAGATTTTGAGATAAGCTATTCTGATAATAAACAATACACATACCGCACAACCGAACAACGTAGAGTTTCACAGCATATATTTGACAGCGAATATTATATCACAATAGAGAATCATCATTATATGCATACTGAAAAATCTTTAAAACCTATTTTTGCTCAGGTGCCGTTTTTTACATTTGCAGAAGGTGGATCTTTTAGTAACCATTTAAAAACCGAAGGTTATGAAATATATGACGAGTTGTTTGATTACTCAAACGAGTTAACGATAAAATCTTTAGTAGATGAAATGATTAGACTTAAAAAGAATAAAGATTTTGATAATCCTCTTACAAGAGAAAAGATAACATATAATTACTATCATTATATGAAAAGAAGTAGTACAGAAGAATTTATTAAATATATAGTAAAGAAACTTATAAAAAATAAATAACGGCATTCCATATGGAAACACAAGATAATTTATACATAACTCCTTGCATAGGCGTATGTCATATAGACAAAGATACCCGTGTGTGCAAGGGGTGTAATAGGACTATAGACGAGATATCATCTTGGTCTAAAATGTCTTATGAAGACCGCATGATAGTCATGCATCGTCTTGGATTTGGAAAAAGACGAAAAAAATAGTGTACAACGATGTAATAATGTTGTATAATGTATAAATAAATCGGATGCCGGAAACGGGTCCATTACAATCTTGCTTGGTCAAAAGGAGATAACAATGACAGGCGTACATACACTTTTCCCGCGTTCATCTTTCGTAGGATTCGATCATTTATTTAATGAGCTGGAATTTACAGCTAAACATTCAAATGATCACTATCCACCTCACAACATTATTAGAGCCTCAGAAACAGATTATCTGATTGAATTGGCTATTGCTGGGTTTACAAAAGATGAGATCTCTGTAGAAGTTAAAGACAGAACTTTGACTGTTACAGGGGAACACATTTCTAAAGGTAGAGAGTTTATCCATCGCGGCATTTCGACAAAGAAATTTAAGCGTACTTTTAGGCTGTCTGAACACGTACACGTAAACGGAGCAGATATTCAGGATGGCATCTTGGCAATCGAATTGCAATATGTTATCCCAGAAGAAATGCGTCCTCGTAAAATCAATATTGGGCATTACGAGGAAAATAAAAATGCTAAAGAACTTCTTGAATAAGATTTATAATTCTTATCTATCTACACGTGAAATTAGGAAGACGGTTAAAGAACTTAATCAGCTAACTAATAAAGAACTAAACGACATTGGTATCAGCAGAGGCGATATATATTCTGTCGCTCGCAAAGATGTAGACATGAACCCTAACTTACGAGGGTGGGTATAATGTCATATGTTGAAAGCAATAATGTTGGTTATCGTCCTTTTTTCGCCAGAATCTGGGAGAGCATTGTCATACAGTTTGAGATTATCGGATATAGCAGAGCAGCAGCACACTTAGCTGCTAACGGTTTGCATGAACAATCTAAATATTGCATGATGCAAATTAAAGATCTTAGAAAAGCATAGTAATTGGGGGCTTCGGCCCCCTTTTATAACACGAGAGGAAGTAGAACATGATTAAAACAATTACTACATTATTAGTTTTATCGGCATCAACTGCTTTTGCCGGTGACGTCGCTAAAGGCGAAAAAAACTTTAAGAAATGCGCATCATGTCATAGTATTGAAGAAGGCGGAAAAAATAAGACTGGACCTAACCTTTGGAATATTATGAACCGCGGCACAGGCGTAACCGAGAAATATAAATATAGTAAAACGTTTGTTGCTTGGGCTGAAGAGAATCCTAAATGGACACCTGAGCTTATGGACGCTTGGCTAACTAACTCAAAGAAGTTGGTTAAACGTACAAAGATGAACTTTAAGGAAAAGAAAGAAGCCAAGCGCGCAGACATAATTGCATATTTGCAATCAATGGGTGAGGAATAATGAAATATAATAAACCTATCGGGTGGGAAACTACCCTTACAGAACTTGTAAAACTCCCACGAGAAATGTGGGATAGCGTAATGACAATCGAGAACTCGCCGCTTCGGAAACTAGATCCTATGGTAGCTCATATGGTATTCCAATGTTTGTTCTTTATTTGGAGTGGTATCTTTGCCCTAATGGTTGGCAGCATAATTGCATTCGGACTTAGCGCTGTATTTCATCTTCTATTAATTAGCGGTATTACAATTACGGCGATAACATTCCGTCAAGCAGAAAACAATCCAGACTCAATTAATAAATTGCTACAGTCTGGATCTAAGTATAATGGTCGGGCAGCTGATGGAGAACATTACTAATGAGAGATCGATTACTTGAATGCTTTGTATCGCATGCAAAAGGTCATGTTGATAAACACTTAGCAAACGTAGAAGTATTGCTTGCCAATCCAGTTGGAGTTGGCAACAATGGAGACATCATTGAGGAAATTGAAAAAGAACTTGATGAAGTAGCCAAATATGATGATTTACTTGAAATGGTAAATAAATACCTAAAATAACACAAACACACACAGGAGACAATATGTCTAATAAAAATCCCTTCGAAATCCGTGCAGATATTCTTGCAATGGCAAAAGACTATATGGATAAACAAGTAGAATTAAATACGGTCCTCTTCACTCAAATGATGGAAGCTGGCAAAAAAACAATCGAAGATGTTCCACAAATGTATACGATGGAAGAACTTCAGGAGAAAGCAAAAGAAATGTATTCTTTTGTTTCTAGCAAAACCTAATAGCTGTATATTAAATAAGTACACAACTGAAAATAGTTGTGTACTTTCCCTTCATTTCGTGTTAGAATAAACATATTCATTGGAGGTCTATCATTTGTCATTTTACACATCAGTAAACCGCTACGGTAATCAGATCCTATATTGCGGTTACAACGACAATGGCGTGCGTGTTGAAAAGAAAATTAAATACTCACCAACACTTTTTATTCCAAGTAAAAATAAAAACACAGACTGGCTAGCCCTCGATGGTACGCCAGTCGAGCCTATGGGTTTTGCATCCATGAAAGAGGCTCGTAACTTTATTGACCAATATAAAGATATCGATCAATTTAAAGTCTACGGTAATACAAACTATATTCAGCAATGTATTACCGACATGTTTCCAGAAGAAATTAAATTTAATCCTTCACACGTCAATGTTGTTAACTTTGATATCGAGGTTGCGTCTGATGACGGTTTCCCAAAACCTGAAGAAGCTATTCAACCGATTATCTCAATTGCTCTTAAATCAAGTCAGTCATCTATCTACCACGTTTGGGGTCTAGGAGATTACAACTATGAAAAATGTGCCATTGAAATGTATGGCGATCTTATTCAATATCGTAAGTTTGATACTGAAGAAGCTCTTCTGGCTAGTTTCCATAAGTTCTGGTGCGAAAATCGTCCAGACATCGTCACTGGTTGGAACAGTCGTTTTTTCGATATTCCTTATCTTATTAATCGCATCGCACGTATTGGATCTGCTGAAGCCGTAAGACGCTTGTCTCCATGGAATATGGTGAATGAGCGTAATACAGAAATTACTGGCCGTACACAATACGGTTATGAAATCGTCGGCGTACAACAAGCCGACTATCTAGAACTATTTAAGAAATTCGGTTACTCATATGGCGCACAAGAATCATACAAGCTTGATCACATCGCTCATGTTGTTCTCGGCGAAAAGAAATTATCGTACGAAGAACATGGCAATCTATATACCTTGTATAAAGAAGATCATCAAAAGTTTATAGACTATAACATCAAAGACGTTCAGCTAGTTAACCGCATCGAAGAAAAGATGGGTCTTATTCAGTTGGCACAAACTATGGCATATCGTGGTGGAGTCAATCTTGCCGATACATTTGGCACTACGGCTATATGGGATTCTATTATCTATCGCGAGCTTAACAAGAAAAAAATTGCCATACCGCCTAACAATGAAAAGATTAAGAACCCATATCCAGGCGGTTATGTAAAAGAACCTCAAGTCGGTCTGCACGACTGGGTAGTATCCTTCGATCTTAATTCTCTGTATCCAAACCTGATCGTACAATACAACATGTCACCTGAGACGCTTATAGGTCAGACAGAGCGGTCTGGTGTTGATTATTACCTTAACTTAGAAGACAAGGTCACATCTCCACATTCTGTGGCGGCTAATGGCTCTACATACCATAAAGACTTTCAAGGTATTTTGCCTAAGATTATTGAGGCCTATTATAGTGAGCGTTCTCAAATCAAAAAAGAGATGCTTAGTGTTGAGCAAAAATACCAGAAGAACAAAACCGTAGAGCTTGAGCGAGAAATCAATCGATATAATAATCGGCAGATGGCTATTAAGATTCTACTCAACTCTCTTTATGGCGCACTCGGTAATAAATATTTCCGATACTTTGATATGCGAATGGCCGAAGGCATCACCTTGTCAGGCCAGCTATCAGTTATATGGGCCGAAAGAGCTATTAACAAGGAGATGAACAATATACTCAAGACTAATAATGTTGACTATGTTATCGCTATTGATACTGATTCTTTGTATATTAACATGGGCGGTCTCGTAGATCATTTTAAACCTAAAGATCCTGTCAAGTTTCTGGATAAAATATGCTCAGAACATTTTGAGTCAGTGCTTAGTAAAACATACGCATTATTGTTTGATCAGATGAATGCTTACAAGCCACGTATGGAAATGGGTAGAGAAGTTATTGCTGATCGTGGTATCTGGACTGCTAAGAAGCGATACATTCTAAATGTGCATAACTCAGAAGGTGTTCAGTACGCCGAACCCAAACTTAAGATTATGGGTATTGAAGCTATTAAGTCTTCAACTCCTGAAGTTGTACGTGATAAATTTAAGCAAGCGTTTAAAATTATTATAAATGGTAATGAAACAGATACACAACAATTTATCACAGATTTCTATAATGAGTTTCGTTCGTTTCCGCCTGAATCGATATCCTTCCCACGTGGCGCCCGAGAGGTAACCAAGTGGGCAACAAAAAAAGGTGAAAAAATCGCATATAAAAAGGGAACGCCTATTCACATTCGTGGCAGTTTGTTGTATAATGGTCTTATCGACAAATATAATTTGCACAAGAAATATACTAAAATTCAAAACGGCGAAAAGGTTAAGTTCTGTTATCTCAAAACTCCTAATCCTATCAATGAGAATGTTATCGCATTCCCTGATTATTTGCCAAAAGAATTCGGTTTAGATAAGTACGTGGATTACGATATGCAATATTCAAAAACGTTTAGCGATCCATTAAAACCTATTCTGGATCCGACTGGTTGGTTTATTAACTATGATAATACAAACACGTTGGAGGATTTCTTTATATGACAAACTGGCTAAAAAGGCTTTTGTATGATAAGTACGAAGTCACAATATGGTACAATGAAAGTGATGGTACTAAGAGAACACAGTTCTTTGAACTATCAGAACTAAGTAAGATTGACCAAACGTCTCTTAAAGGCAGAGATATGAAGGGTCGCAAAATTAACATTAAAACTACTGACCAATTTAACTATCAAGTGAGGAAAATATACTAATGAGCGATTGGGCTAATGACATTTATATGATGCATAATAAATTTGGTGTCAAAGAATGGTTTGAAAAAAATAAAGACGATAAAGATTTAATGGCTACGTATCTCAAGTTTCGTTTATCAATGTGCCAAGAAGAACTAGGCGAAACGCTAGATGCATTTGACAATAAAGATCCAGAAGAGATTGTTGATGGGCTAATTGATATGTGCGTATTTGCTATTGGCACGCTTGACGTATTTGGTGTCGATGCTAATAAAGCATGGGACGCTATCTATGAAGCAAATATGTCAAAAGAATCTGGAGTGAAACCTGGTCGACCTAATCCATTTGGTTTACCAGACTTAATTAAACCTGCTGACTGGCAGGGTCCTGATCATGAGGGTAACCATGGCGATTTCGCTAACGCTCTTTAAGAGCGTCTTTGATAATAAAACACATCGTAGGATGGACTTCGAGAACTGGCAACAGCTCTCGGAGCTTTTCTATAAATTGTCTAAACAACCTGTAAAGGGAAAAAAAGATGCGCAACTTATATCGCCAGCTGTATACGTTTCTGATACAACTAGGGCCAACAAGAATGTGGATGCTTGGGCAGGTTGGGCTGCTATTGATGTTGACGATCACGTTTTTAAGGGCAAACTAGAAGATGAACTTAATGAGCGCTTTGGTAATTACACATATGTGTGTTATAGCACCGCTAGTAGCACTCATGAATTTCCAAAATTTCGTGTAGTTTTCCCACTTAAATCTTTCGTTGAGCAAGATAAAATCAAGCACTTCTGGTATGCTCTTAACTCAGAGCTTGGTAACATGGCAGATAAACAGACTAAAGATTTATCTCGTATGTATTATATTCCGGCAACTTACGATAATGCTTATAACTTCATCTTTTCTAATGATGATGGCGAACATATTGATCCATTCAAACTCATGGCAAAACATGAGTACGCACAAAAATCAAGCAAAAACTTTATCGATAGACTCCCTGAAGCTTTACAAAAACAAGTTCTTGAACACAAAAAATCAAAACTAGATAATACAAATATAGTATGGACAAGTTATCGTGACTGTCCTTTCTGGCCAAAGAAACTGGCCGGAGAATATCAAATCATTTCAAATACTGGCTGGTATCATAAAATGTATCAGATAATGGTTGCGGTTGCTGCAAGAGCGGTTGAACGACAATATCCAATCACATCACATGAGATAACTAATCTATGTCGAGAGTTTGATATGGGAACTGGCAATTGGTATGAAAACCGTCCTATGGACGTTGAAGCAGATAGAGCATTAGAATATGTCTACAAAAATATCTAATCTTATTAATAGAGATCTGGTTGTTACGCAAGACTTTATTGATTATAGAAATCATCACTGGAATCAAGGTAGCTATAAAAGTGAAAAAAATTGCGATTACCTCTTTCTTGAATGGTGGTTAATTAAAAATAAACTTGCTAATCCTCCTAGTCATAGATGGAGACACGACCTAATCTTTAATTTTAATCCGCCGCATTTGACAGATTTAAAAAGATGCGCAACTGATAATTTTAATATTACAGATCCTAAAACTTTATATAATTTAAAACAATCTATTTTTGAAAAGAATATGTTAACACATTTTTTATTTTATACTACTGAAGATACGGATAAATTATTTCAAGTTGGCGATATTGTTCCGCACAAATTTATAAAATACGAAAAAGCAGAAAGTGTAATTAGCAGATTAATAGATAGTCAATTTACAGGATGGTATTGTAAAGTTGCCTAATATAGTATTAGTTACCGGAGGATTTGATCCTGTTCACTCAGGACACATTTCATATCTAAAGGAAGCTAGGTCGCTTGGATACAGATTAATAGTAGGACTAAATTCTGACGAATGGCTGATCAGAAAAAAAGGTAAATTCTTTCTACCCTTTGAAGAACGAGCAGCGGTTTTAGGTGCTATTAAATATGTAAGTGACGTCATATCATTTAATGATGACGATGGAACTTCGAATGATGCTATAGATAAAGTATTAGGCCATAATGCATCGTATTTGTTATTTGCAAATGGCGGAGATAGAAGCTTAGAAAATACCCCTGAATATTTAAAATATGGCGATCATCCTTGGATGAAATGGGAATTTAATGTCGGTGGAAAGAAAACAAATTCGTCAAGTGAAATATTAAATAACTATGTACAACAATTGAATGTTGTGTTATAATAGAGTGAGAAAGGATATGTTATGAATAGTGAAGAAAAAGAAAAGTTAAAAAAAGCTGCAGTAAGAGCTGCGTATAGACATCAAGCTGAGGTAATATGTTTTAATCAGTTACATAGATTCTCAAGCCATAGTAATATTACCGGTAGCGACATGATTGGTCTGATCGGCGGTCATGCTACTGATCCATTATTTCAAAGTCTTATTCAAGATAGAATGCGTACAATGGCAAAAAAAGGTATAGCTTTCGATCATAGCTCTGGAACACGTCAAAAGATTTATGTCGAAGATAAAGGTCAATACGGTCGTACTAATCGTCCTACTAATCTATATAAAATGAAAGCAGCATAAAGATGAAAGAATCATTAAAAGTCTTGCAAGAATGTGCAGAAATTCAAGCAAGAAAATCTAACGACTATCAGAACGAAAACTCACGTATTCGTCAAGCTGATTATTATCCACGTGGCGTTATGTCAATCATGGAATTGATTAACACAAAGACTATTCGTCTATGGTCTGTACTCGAAGCTATGGAGAATGATCCTAACTATGAGCCTAACTTTGAAGGTGTTGAAGATTCGCTCAAAGATCTAATTAATTATTCTTCGTTTGCTGTTGCCTATTCTCGTGGTAAAATTGACGGTCAAGACCCTAATCGCGATTTCTTAAATAGAGTAAAGAAAAATGACGAAGGATGAGCATATAAAAATTCTAGAAGAAAATGTTAGGCAGCTTCAAGAACAATTGAATGCTGCTTACATTCGTATAGAAGAATTAAGAAATCCTAAAGAGAACTTTATTAAATGATAAGAATAATTGCAGGACCGTGCCAGCACGAATCATTTGAACAGTCTTTAAAAATTGCTGAGCATTGCAATGAGATATGTAATAAGTATGGCATAGAGTATTATTTTAAAGCAAGTTTTGATAAGGCTAATCGCACGTCTCTAAGTGGCGAGCGCGGTGTAGGAATTGATGCTGCTCTTCCGGATCTCTTAGCTTTAAAGGAAACTCTTGGTATAAAGATTTTAACAGATGTTCACACCGAGGGACAAATAAGTAGATGCCGAAGTTTTGTAGATGTTTTACAGATTCCTGCATTTCTATGTCGACAAACAGATCTTATTTTAGCTGCTTGTAACACTGATTGCATTGTTAATATTAAGAAAGGCCAGTTCCTAGCACCGTGGGATGTTAAAGGCATTCTTAGTAAAACAAAGGATGCTAAAGAAGTCTGGATCACCGAAAGAGGTACAAGTTTTGGATATAATACCTTGGTTGTTGATTTTACTGGCCTGCAGTACATGCTTGACAATTTTGATAATATTGTACTTGATGCCACTCACTCAGTGCAAAAGCCAGGAGGACAAGGTGATAGTAGTGGGGGTAATAGGGATTATGTCCCAGGTCTTTGCAGGTCTGCTTCTGCTTTGGGTGTTTCAAACTTCTTCATAGAAGTACATGAAGATCCAGACAATGCGCCAAGTGATGGACCTAATATGTTAAAATTAGAAGATTTTGATAAAGTAGTAGAGCAGATAGTAGAGTTTAATTATGACGTCAACAGCAATACTTATTCCAGCTAGATATAATTCTACAAGATTTCCTGGCAAACCGCTTGTAGATCTGGGCGGCGCGCCAATGATTCAACGTGTCTACGATAATTGCGTACAATCCGGCATCGACACTTATGTGTTGACAGATGATATGCGTATTTTTTCCTTATTTGGATCTAATAATTGTTGGATAGATAAAACTGAATATTCTAATGGAACAGAGAGATGCGCAGGTGCTATAAAGTCTCGGTTCTTTAAGCAATATGATCAGTTCATTAACGTACAAGGTGACATGCCAGATGTGACGCAAGAGATGATTGAAAAGACTATCTGGCATTTAAAAAATTATTCTGTTACTACTATGTGTGCTATGATGCCAGAAGAACAGCAGAATGATCCCAACACAGTTAAGTTAGTGAGAGCAGCTGATAAATGTTTGTGGTTTGGTAGAGGCATAACAGGATATGGAGATTGGCATTTAGGTATCTATGGATACAAGCGAAATGCCCTAGAAATGTATCCAGGTTTGACAGGCACCCGCGAAGAACGAATAGAAGGATTAGAACAATTACGTTGGCTAAAAAATGGCTGGGATATAGGTGTATTTCCATGCGAGTTTAATGGAATAGAAATTAACACAGCAGAAGATGCAAGGAAATGGAATGAAACTATACGATCTTGAACAGCCAATTATGGACTGTTGGCATATATGTAATGATCTTGAGACAGTGTTCAAACAGATCGGTGATGGTGAACGTGAGCCTACCCACGATGAGATGATGAACGCCCTCATGGGGATTCAGCAACTTTATCAGTGGAAGTTTGAGCAATTATTTTTTATGTATGAACAGGTGATAAAATCACAGCGAGGAGAATTAGAATGATCGCAGGTAAGGTGTGGGGAAATACGGAACTCGTAGAAGCAAATGGTGCTTTGGAATTCCATCGCATTGAAATGAATAAAGGTGGAGTGTGTTCTAAGCATCTTCATGAATTTAAGTGGAATGGATTCTATGTAGAGTCGGGTCGTATGCTTATTCGTGTATGGCAGAAAGACTACGACTTGGTTGATGAAACCATTCTCGAGCCTGGAATGTACACAAAGGTCAAGCCAGGTGTATATCATCAATTCGAATGTCTTGAAGATGGCGTAGCGTTTGAGTTGTACTGGGCTGAGTTTAATCACAACGATATTAAACGAGAAACAGTAGGCCACGCGTGAAAGTAGGATTTACAGCATCCACATTTGATTTACTTCACGCGGGACATGTTGCCATGTTACGTGAAGCAAAGTCTGTTTGTGACTATTTGATTTGTGGTTTACAAGTAGATCCAACGCTTGATAGACCAAAAAAGAATCAACCTGTTCAATCGATAGTAGAAAGACAGGCTCAGTTAGCAGCAATAAAATATGTTGATGAGGTAATTATTTATTGTACAGAATCTGATTTATGTGATATAATAAACATGTATCCAATTGATGTACGTATTCTTGGTGAAGAGTACAGAGATAAAGATTTTACTGGTAAGGATGAGTGTCGCAAACGTGGCATTCAACTTTATTTTAATAAGCGAGACCATAGGTTCTCGTCGTCTGATTTGAGAAAGAGAGTTCAATATGCAAATGACAGCAGTCCGTGACATTCGTCAGTATTTTATTGATGAACTAAAAGACGAAGCATATACAATTGATAAGACCGGCGCTAAGACAATAGAAATGCTTGGCGCATCTTTTATTGCTGATGAGGCAGCTATCTTTGGAACAGTCAGCTATGATTATGTTCAAGAAGAATTAGAATGGTATGACAGCCAATCTACAAACATTAATGATATTCGCGAAGTACCTCCAAAAGCTTGGGAGTACGCTGCAAATAAACATGGTGAAATTAATTCTAATTATGGACATCTTATCTTTTCAGACAAATACTATAATCAATATGGTTGTGTGCTAGATGAATTGTTAGAAAGACCAGACGGCCGGCGCGCTTCTATGATCTACAATAGGCCGTCTATTTGGTTGGAGTTTAATGAAAATGGAAAATCGGATTTTATTTGTACTAACAGTGTCACTTACTATATTCGTGATAGCATTCTACATTCTGTAGTTCAGATGCGTTCTAATGATGTTGTCTTTGGATATAAGAATGATTACGCATGGCAACGTGAAGTAATGAGAAGATTAGTCAGAGATTATAACGGCTTAAGCCTTTATGATGACGGCGCTCAAATCGAAGAAGGTTCTATTACATGGCAAGTACAAAACCTGCACGTCTATGAAAAGCACTTCCACCTTGTCAAGTAAGTGGGATCACCGCTATTTGGGATTAGCAAGAGAAGTCTCAAGTTGGTCTAAAGATCCGTCTACTCAGATCGGCGCAATCGCTGTTGGATCTAAAGGTCAAGTATTAGCTCAGGGTTATAACGGTTTTCCGCGTGGAATTTACGATGGCGATATCCGCTATAATGATAGAAAAACAAAATATCAGTTTGTTGTGCACGCAGAACAGAATGTTATATACAATGCCACATATAACGGCGTATCATTAGATCAAGCAACTTTGTATGTGTGGGGTCTTCCTGTCTGCTCTGACTGCGCAAAAGGTATTATACAGGTAGGCATAACTCGTGTTGTAATGCCTGCTGCCGATTATCCTGATAAGTGGCTGGAATCCTTTGAGCGTACAAGCGATATGTTTGGAGAAACTGGAGTTGAATATGAATTTATCGAATGTGATTACGAACCCTATAAGCAATATACCCAAGAATGAAAAGTCCCACGTGCACGGGTGGACTCAACTGTGGCGAGATCAATTAAAAGCTTCTATTGACCACAAATGCACACCTCAAATTAAAAAAGCTGACGTAGTCTATATAGATCATGGGGCTAATTTTAGTGGTACTTTGAATTTGTTTGGTGGCGCTAACAAAGAAGTATATGACAGAATTAATCTTGTAATGTCATGCGATAACATTGTTTCGTTAGATTGGGATATGCCTGATTATGGAGAGATGTTGAAGAAACGACTTGAAGCTCCTACAACATATAAAGGCATCACTCCTATGTGGTGTAATGCTGTCTCTAAACGAATTAGAAGTATTACATCCCTCAAGCAGAAGGATCTAAAAACCGATGGCATTACCTTTGGAGATTCACACACAATCGCTTATAGCGGGGCTGGCGATCGCGTGTACCGTACTGATGGTAAAACTTTATTTGGAACTATTCGAAAAGGTTTACGATCTGAAATATCGGAATCCATTGGAAAGCTTACATTATGTATGGGCTCAATTGATATTAGGCATCATGTTTTACGTCATGGCGATTTTTCTCTTAGATATACAATAAAAGAATATGTAAGACAAGGCAACGAATTATCTGACGATGTATGGTTTACCGCTCCAGTGCCGGTAGAGTTTGAAGGTAGACGTATACCTAAATCAGGATTTTACAAAAAGACTCCATTCTTTGGTTCATGGAAAGAGCGGTGGGATCTTACAAACGAATTTATTGACGTGCTTAATGATGAGTCTAAAGGCAAAGTCATTATGCCACCAAAAGAATGGTATACAATGGATCCTGAAAAATACGCAAATACCTATATGGAACATGGTTCTAGTTTTCATATAGCCCCGCCATATTATAGACGCAACGATTGGGGAGTATCGCCTCTTGCCACATAATAATCACGTTATTGATAAAATTAATAAAGATATTAATCCGTTTTACGGAGACCCGAAAGAGTACTATTTAGAATTAGCAGAAAACTGGGAGGATCCTTATGGAATCCCACATATTAGCCGGCATAACAATATTCGTGTTGTCCGTGATGATTTTTTGGTTGGCTCTAAAGTTCGTGGTGGCGATTGCCTCATCAGTAGCCTGGGCCCTCACATTGATACTATCGTTTACGTTCAACCTCGCACTGGCCTTGCTGGTGTTAGTATACTTGACGTGGCCAAGCGACACGAAAAAGACGTCATGCTTTTCATGCCCTCCTCAAAACGAATTAGCGATCACCAAGCCTGCTGCATCGAACGAGGGGCTCGTACTAGTTTTCATAGAATAGCAGCTATGCCTAATTTAAATCTAATTGCAAAGAAATGGGCCGATGAAAGAAAGAATGCTTTCTTTGTTCCGCTAGGTCTTAAGCATGAAATGGTAACGGCAGGCATTGTAAAGACAGCTTCTAAGATAAAAGAACCTGAAGAAGTATATACTGCCACGTCTACTGGGGTACTTACAAGAGCTTTACAAATCGCGTGGCCTAATGCCAAGTTTACTTCTGTTTGCGTGTCACGCAATATGAAGGCTGGTGAATTGGGTATTGCAGAGGCAGTATCAGAACCATTAGCGTTTACCGCGGCAGAGAAAAAAGATAATCTTCCACCATTCCCAACTATAGATACCTACGATGGTAAAGTATGGAAATATATTCCTAAAGATACAAATCGCGATATTCTATTTTGGAATGTAGGGCAGGAACCAGTATTACAGAATCAAGCGTTACCAGATACAATAGATTCATATAGAGATTGGGAAAAGAATGTGGCTCAATGAAGAAGCAATTGATGTTCTTGTAAATTATTATTATCCAAAAGCCGGTTGGTTACAAGATAATGTTAATTGGGGTGAATTGGACTATGAAGGTCCAGAAGCAAATAACATTATCAATGATCCTCTTATGCAAAAGATTGATATCTACGATTGTAAAACGAGAAATGCTGCAGGCTTCTCAAACGTATTACAAGATCTAAGGTTCGGATCTAAAACTCCTAAGTGGAGATGGCAGAAAGAAGATAGACGTAAGATTTCAGCATCAAACGATGATATTAACTGGACTATTGAAACCTGGCTATACACATTTCTTTGTCATCGCATAACTGGATCAGGGGCTTCATTTGAAAATGACCACGGTTATCGTAATAACATAATTCAACATTGGAGTAAACATAGAGACATTAAAGATATGGCAGAAGATTTAGCAGAGACTAAAGCTTCAGGCAAACCAATGTTTACGTCTATAGGCAATCAACCTCCGGCTCCAAAGAAAGGAGTTAGTAATGTTGACTTCATGGTAAATGAATTGCCTGAAGTTATTAACAGGTTTACAGATTTTCTACTTTTGAAAAAAAGAGGACATAAAGAAATTGTAGATCATTTAAATGAGCATAATAAAAAAGCTGGTCATCGTAAATTTAATTTTCAGTATGCTGCCTTCTCTATGGATTGTTCTGACTATTTTCCAGAAAATGCTGACGTAGACTCTCATACATATTTAGGTAATAACGCAGTAAGGTGCATGAAAAAATTATCAAGTGGGTGGAAGCCAGATAATTTTATGGACTTATTAAGAGAAAAAACTGGTGGTAAACCAAAAGATCTTGAAGATGTTATGTGTGACTTTGTTAGGTTCGGACAAAACTATGTACCACGTGGAAATGGAACGTTTGATCATATTCCTTCGACATTATCAAATGCATCTGGATGGGAATCCGGCTGGGAACAAAGACAAGGAATTCCGCCTATGAGGGGTGTACAACTAGATGAATTTATGGTATAATAAACTATGTTAAAAATTACAATCATTGGCCACGGATTTGTTGGCAAGGCAATCGATTACGCATTTCAAGATGACGTAGAAAAACAAATTATCGATCCTAAATATGGGGTCGGTTTAGATGATGTATCAATATCTGCTGATGTTACATTTATGTGTCTACCGACTCCAATGCACGAAAATGGACAGTGCGATACGTCTATCGTTGAACAACTTTTAAAGAAAGTTGCACAACGACGAAGCGGTCTAATAGTTGTTAAATCCACAATACCACCTGATAGAATAGAAAATTTATTCCGTGGTTCTGCTAAACATAGAATGGTTTATAATCCAGAATTCTTGACAGAAAAGAATGCCAATGAAGATATTATAAATCCATTCGTACATATCTTTGGTGGCGAAAGCGAAGCTACTGAAAAGCTGGAAAGAATTTATAAAGAATACAGTATATGTAAACCATGTCCTTCATATCATATGGCAGCAACTGATGCTAGCTTTGTTAAATATGGAATCAATACTTTTCTAGCAACTAAACTAACATTCTTTAACGAATTTTATGATTCGATAAAAGAGTTCGGAGGTAATTATGGTCGTATCGCAAATGCAATTGGTACTGATCCAAGAATTGGGCATGCCCATACTCGTGTCCCTGGCTTTGACGGCAAGCGTGGTTTTGGCGGTGCTTGTTTTCCAAAAGATGTTTCGGCGTTTATAAACTTTACTACACGTATGCCGTTGCTTGAATATGTCATGGATCGTAATAATAAGTATCGATCTGAATATGAAAAAGATGATAGAGAAAAAGAACAAAACATTCAGTATAATATGACTGGCGAAATAGCACATGTGAATGAACGATGAAAGTATTCATAACAGGAATAACTGGCTTTATCGGGTTTCATCTGGCCCGTGAGCTTAAAGCTTTCGGGCATACTATTTTAGGTGTAGATAACTTTAACGCTTATTATGATAAAAACCTAAAAATGGATCGAGCAAAGATTTTAAATGATTCGGCTATACAAACGTATGCTGATGATATACGGCATTTTAATTACCTTCAAGATTATCTAGATGACGTAGATGTAATTGTTCACTTGGCTGCTTGGGCTGGAGTAAGAAACTCGCTGGACGATCCGTACACCTATATTGATAATAATATCAATGGAACACAACGAGTAATTGATCAGGCAGAAAAACTTAATATTCCTGTTGTCTATGCTTCTAGTTCTAGCGTCTATGCAGGACAAGAACCTCCATTTGTTGAGGATATGCAATTCAAGCATCATTTAAATCCTTATGCTTGGACTAAATATGCAAATGAATGCCAATTTAAAAGCAGTAAATTGCCTTCGTCAATTGGCTTTAGATTTTTTACAGTCTATGGACCTTATGGACGACCTGACATGGCTTTACATGGATTTACAAACAATATCATCAAAGGTAGACCAATTGATGTTTATGGCTTTGGCGAAATGTCCCGCGATTTTACCTATGTACAAGACATCGTAAATGGTGTACAATTGTTAATAGATAAAGTGCTTAGAAGTAAGTCTCACGAAATCTATAACATTGGCAGCGGAAAATCAATTCCGCTTATGAAATTCGTAAATCTTATTGAAGAAAATCTAGAACGTAAAGCAGACATTAATTATTGTGATATGCATAAAGCTGACATTCGTCACACATTAGCTGATATATCAGAGATCAAGAAACTGGGTTATAGACCTATGACAAATATTGAAACTGGTATTGCTGAATTTGTATCATGGTACAAACAATATTATAACGTAAATTAGGAGACACACATATGTCAGTAATGGACAAACTCAAAAAGAATTCTAAGTTAAAAAACACGGAGGTTCTTTCTGAGTCAAAATTCTTTAATGAAAAAGATATGACTCCGACAGATTCGCCAATGATTAACGTGGCGCTATCTGGATCTGTAGATGGAGGTTTGGCTTCTGGTCTTACAGTTCTTGCAGGTCCTTCAAAGCATTTTAAAACTTCTTTTGCTTTGATTATGGCAGCAGCATATTTGAAAAAGCATAAAGATGCTGTAATGTTGTTCTATGATTCAGAGTTTGGTTCACCTCAGGCATACTTTGAGCAATTTGAAGTTGATACATCTCGTGTTCTTCATACACCAATTACAAACGTAGAAGAACTAAAATTCGATATGATTGGTCAATTAGAATCGTTAGACCGCGGTGATAAAGTAATTGTCGTCATTGATTCTATTGGCAACCTTGCTTCTAAAAAAGAAATGGAAGATGCACTAAACGAAAAGTCAGTTGCTGATATGTCAAGAGCAAAAGCTCTTAAAGGATTGTTCCGTATGGCCACGCCATATCTTGCTATGAAAAACATTCCTATGTTAGCAGTTAATCATACGTACCAAGAAATCGGCTTGTTCCCTAAAGCTATTGTTTCTGGTGGCACAGGCATTTATTATTCTGCAGATAATATTTGGATCCTTGGTCGTCAGCAAGACAAAAAGGGTACAGAGATTCAAGGGTACCATTTTGTAATCAATGTAGAGAAATCACGCTATGTTAAAGAAAAATCTAAAATTCCTATTACTGTTTCTTGGGACGGTGGTGTCCGTAAGTATTCTGGTTTGCTCGATTGCGCTCTTGCTGGTGGTTATGTTACTAAGCCTTCCAATGGCTGGTATGCTATGGTCGATCAAACTACTGGCGAAGTTGGACCAAAAGTTCGGCACGATGCCACTCTCGATCAGTCCTTCTGGGACCCAATCTTTGCTGATACGGATTTTAAAGAGTTCTTGAAAAAGCAATACACGATCGGCCACAGAGAACAAGTATCCATGGATGAAATCATTGAGGAAGCATAATGATTAATATCGACAAACTCTCAGAAGGGGTAGATTACGAATTAATTCCATCACCAGAAAACGATCAGTCTTGGTGGATCAGAGTTCTTACTGGTCCATACGTTGAAACAGTAATACAATTTGGCGCTATTACAATTAATGGGCCAGATGAAGCTATTCATTATAATTTTGAAATCATTGAAACGCCTGATGATACCTTAAATACTGACGACGAAAACTTTCAACAATATACCGGATTAGTACTGCACGACGTGATTGAAATGGCAATCTTAAAAGATGAATTGCTTATGGAAGACAAAAAATGAAAATACTAATAATGGGATTGCCAGGTTCTGGTAAAACACATCTAGCCAAGCGGCTACAGATCCATCTGAATTGTGCTTGGTACAATGCTGATAAAGTACGGGAAATGGCGAATGACTGGGACTTTAGTGATGCTGGTCGTAGGCGACAATCAGAGCGTATGAATACGATTGCAACATTTGAAGGTACTAGAGGTCGTACTGTCATATGTGACTTTGTTTGTCCAACAGGTGCTACTCGTCAAGAGTTCAACGCCGATATCATAATTTGGATGAACACTATCGAAGCAGGCCGGTTTGATGATACCAACAAGATCTTCGAAGAGCCAACCGACTTTGATTATGTTATTGACGCATTTCAATCTGATGAGTGGATCCTAGATTTAGCTAACCGGATGAAGGAGACATACCATGTTTGATTGGAAAAAGCCGTCGGCGCAAATGTTAGGGCGATGGCAGCCTTGGCATAAAGGCCACACGGAATTATTTAAAAAAGCTTTGGGTCAAACCGGGCAAGTTGTTATTATGGTTCGTGATGTTGGCGGGATTGTTGGTGAAGATGCTGGCGGTGGAAGGACAGAAGCTCAAACTGATAATCCCTTTGGATTTGATTTTGTTTCTTCACAAATTGTTGAAGGATTGGCCCGTGAGGGGTTTACTATCAATAAAGAATATGTTATAATGGAGGTACCAAACATCGTAGACATTAGCTATGGTCGTGGCGTCGGATATACCTTCACGCAGCACGATCTTGGTAATGATATTCATAATATTAGTGCTACAAAAATCCGTGCAAAAATGCGTGAAGAGGGAATGCTTTGACGAACATTGAACAAACAATTTTGAGAAACCTTCTGGTGAATGATAAATTCATGCGGAAGGTTTTACCTTTTATACATAATGAATATTTTGAAGGTGTCTATCGTCAGCTGTTTAAGGAAGTCGGCAAATACGTTTCTAAATATAATAAACTACCAACTCAGGAATCATTTAAGATTGAGTTAGATGATTCTGATAGCTTTAACGATGAACAATATCGGCATGCTGTTGAGATCCTACCAGAGATCTTTAAAGTCGAAGATATTGATTATGAATGGCTAATCGATAAAACCGAGAAGTGGTGTCAAGATAGAGCATTGCACAATGCAGTAATGGAATCTATCAGTATTATTGACGGTAAACACCAAACGCTTTCAAAGAATGCGCTACCAGAGATCCTCTCTGATGCTCTGGCAGTTAACTTTGACGCGAATATCGGTCATGACTATATTGAAAACTTCAATGATCGTTATGAGTTTTACCATAAAGAAGAAGAACGTATTGCCTTTGATCTCGACTACTTTAATAAGATTACTAAGGGCGGCTTGCCAAACAAGACATTGAATATTGCTTTGGCTGGCACCGGTGTCGGTAAGTCTTTGTTTATGTGCCACATGGGCGCTGCAGCATTGACTGACCAAAAAAATGTTTTGTATATTACTATGGAAATGGCAGAAGAACGTATCGCTGAACGCATTGATGCTAATCTTCTTAATATCCCTATTGATCAGCTAGACAAACTTTCGAAAGATATGTTTTCACAAAAGGTATCTCAACTAGCAAAACAAACAACTGGCCGATTGATCGTAAAAGAATATCCAACGGGTTCAGCACACTCTGGGCACTTTAGGGCATTACTAAATGAGTTAAAACTTAAAAAGAAATTTGAACCAGATATTATCTTTATTGATTATTTAAATATCTGTTCGTCTTCACGTATGAAAGGTATGGGCGGTGCTATCAACTCTTACACTTATGTCAAAGCGATTGCAGAAGAACTTAGAGGCCTTGCAGTTGAATTTGACGTTCCGGTCGTATCTGCAACTCAGACGACGCGTAGTGGTTACTCTAACTCAGATGTTGGGCTTGAAGATACGTCCGAGTCTTTTGGATTACCCGCAACGGCCGACCTTATGTTCGCACTTGTTTCAACCGAAGAACTTGAACAACAAGGACAACTGATGGTTAAGCAATTGAAGAATCGCTATAATGATCCAACATATAAGAAAAGGTTTATTCTAGGAATAGATAGATCTAAGATGCGTCTATTTGACGTAGACGAAAATAACCAATCTCTAATGGATGATACTCCAGTATTTGATAAATCAGAAGCAAATAAAAGATTTGAGGACTTTAAACTATGACCATGGAAGCTCGCCTAATTTCACACAGTCAGCCATCTTACCGTATTCATGGCGGAGAATTGGCAATAGGAGGTTTAGATAACATTGCGGATCTCATCGCGTTTGCCGCCCGTGTCTCCAATCCGTCGAATCAGCGGAACACAAAGACAACACAAAAACTCTTGGAGTACCTCGTCAAGCACAAGCACTGGTCACCATTCGAAATGGCGTCAGCGTGCATCGAAGTCACCACGACAAGAGACATCGCCAGACAGTTACTCCGGCATCGTTCGTTTTCTTTTCAGGAGTTTAGTCAGCGCTATGCTGATGTACGTGATCTTGGTAATAATTTTGTAATCCGAGAGGCACGCCTACAAGATACTAAGAATCGTCAGAATAGTGTTGAGACTGATGATGTACATCTTCAAAGAGCGTGGCATGCCCATCAGCAAAAAGTAATCGAAGCGGCGAAGCATGCTTATGACTGGGCTATTGAAGCAGGCATTGCCAAAGAGCAAGCCAGAGCTGTTCTGCCGGAAGGCAATACCGTTTCTAGATTGTATGTGAATGGTACTATTAGATCATGGATTCATTATATCGAACTTCGATCTGCAAATGGAACACAGAAAGAACATATGGATTTGGCTATCGAAGTAGGTAAAGCTATTGAAAAAATATTTCCAATAAAGCTAAATTAACTGTGTACATTGCTTTTAAAACATGTTAAGGTATACTCATATATAAAAAAATGAGGCAGTACCATGAAAAAGTTAATCGCATCAGTAATGATTAACACTATAGTTGCAACAAGCGTTATGGCTATCGGAGTAGACGCGGCAGAAAAGGTAGAACAAGAAAAACAATTAGAATGCTTAGCGCTTAACGTTTATTATGAGACACATTCTCGTAGCTTAGCGGATGCAATGGCAGTCACTGATGTTGTTTTAAATCGTGTAGAAAGCACACGTTATCCAAACACACCATGCGATGTAGTTCATCAAGGATATAAAAAAGGCAACCGTTATTGCCAATTTAGCTGGTATTGTGATGGCAAATCAGATACTCCACACGATGATGAAGCATGGGAAAAATCACGTAAGTTTGCTCGGGACATGTATATCCATGGTGAATTTCGTGGAATTACTGAAGGCGCAACACACTATCACGCTACTTATGCTAAACCATTCTGGTCAAAGAAACTTAACCGTATTGCTCGTATCGGAGCACACATATTTTACTGGGAAAAATAAATGAAGGATTCAATCATGACGACAGACAACTTAACTATAACTCTAGGTGATACTACATTTGATTTCCCAGAACTCGATCTAATTGATTATAAGTTCGGTGAAGATAAATATATGCAAGAGCTAAAAGAATATATTGACTCGACGTATAAAGGTCACTACGCTACAAATAAGTTTCAATCGACTGAAGTTATTATTGCTAGAGGTCACGGTACTGGTTTCTGTATGGGTAATGTTGACAAGTACGCAAATCGTTATGGCAAAAAAGGTACTAGAGAGGATGCGCGCAAGGATCTTCTAAAAGTCATTCATTACGCGCTATTACAATTACATGTACACGATAGTCAAGAGGAAGAATAAATACACAGCTTATGGCGAAGACGGACGAGTGATAATTATATCACACAGCCCACGTATAGTCAGGGATTACGCCAAATACGTCATAAATAATCTTGTAAACGTTGAAGCAACGTAGACACATACTGGACCCGGGGGCGGTACCCGGCAGCTCCACCATAAGTACATAATGTGTATTTTTGATGGGGCTGAAATAGGATCGACAGGTGTGAAAGTGACGTGGAGTTTACCGGCTGACTGCGAAATAGGTCAATCACTACAAATGCAAACAATAATTTTGCACCATCTGATTACGCACTAGCTGCATAATTAAGAGGGCGGCCACTGCCTAGTAACAGAAGTGTGGCGTTTTAACTTCTAAGGGGACAACTATGGACATTCTAAACAAAGTAAAAACATGGGCTGCTGGACTAGCAGAAGTCGGTATTAGTATCGCCGCTCTCATGATTGTACTTGAAGTATTGGGCGTGGGAACACTTCCATTCATTCCTGCTGTAAGCGTTGTGGCTAATGTAAGTGCTATGATAGCCGCATTGGGATCACAAGGCCTTGTAGGTTTACTTGCTGTTTGGGTTCTATACGAAATCTGGAATCGAAAATAACTTTCTTATAAGGGAAATAAACTAATGAAATTTGCTGCTATTACTGCTGCTGTGTTGCTGGCCTCAGCAACAACTATTCAAGCCGCTGAGCTTGGAGCCACTGGTATCTCACTTGGTGCTACAACAACTGCTGAATATAATGTCGATGTTGAAAACATGACCGTTGAACTTACTCCAGAAATGGGTTATGGTCTTTACGGCATGGACTTTACACTTTCAACTGATCTCATGATTTACAACGACGAGTTTGTATTCATGGATACAAATCCAACACTTGACTTTAAAGTCGGTTATGGTATCTTCGACAACGCAGAAGTATATGTTGAAACTGATTATGATTTAGAAAACGAAACTCGCGGCGATGTCGTAATTGGCGCTAGCTTTTCTTTCTAATATATAGAAGAAGTATCATCCACTATCGGATGCGCGTGGGGCCGAGGTTAGCCCCACACTTTATAATTTTTTGTAAATAAGGACTGATAATGAAAAATGTTATTCTAGCCGCAGCCTTTTCCTTGGCTGCTCCTCTCGCAAATGCTACTACAATTGTTAATACCGGATCTGATTCGGGCGGGTTTAAAGCAGTACTAGATATGGTTGGTACTAAAATCGATCATAATTTTGTACAAGCTGGAAATCCAGTGGTAGCGTCTACCTACTTTGATGGTGGCGATGTGCTCACAATGTGGAGTACAGAATGGCCAGGTGATTCAGAAATGCCAACAGTGGCAATTGATGATTCAACCATCGTAGCTCTTCAAACATATGAAACAGTAATGTGCAGTCGTACATTCAACTCGGTTGATGATATGGCAGGTCAGACCGTAAAGGTCGCAACTTGGGGTGGCGTTGATGCTGTAACTAAATTTATTAATGAGTTAGGTGAAGCAAATAATGTAAATTTTGAGATTGTTCCATATGAAGGTTCAGGCGGAACAACTCGTGGTTATCTTGCTAATGATGCAGATACTATTTTTACTATTCAAACACGACAAGAAAAAATTGAAGCAGACGGAAATTGTTTTGCCTTTAGCGCAAATGGTGATCTAGACTTTGCATTTGTTGATATTATTCTTGCCGTTAATGCATCAGAGGCCGTTGTATGGCAAGCGCGCGCAGCCGTAGCCGAACTAATGTCAACTGATGAATGGTTGGCAGCATTTGAAGGAACTGAGACTTATGTCGTAAATGATGCAAATGCAAATATGATTGTTGATAAAGTTAAAGCTGCTGTAGCTCTCAATACTCAATAATATTCTATACAAGCTTGTAATTGATTATGGGAAGACCGATATGTTTCGTACATATCGGTTTTTTCTTTTCCAGATACGAATAATGAAAAATGAAAATCCTGACTTGATAAACAGTATTCTTCCGGTATTACAACACCATCATGCAAATGAAAATTTGAAGCAACGCCCGCTCCTTCTACAGATTTATAATCGCCAACACTTTTTATGGTTCCGGCCTTTAACTTAGTTTCTTTCCACAAATGTCTTTTAAATTCTGGTAAAGGCATTTCTGCAAAGACATTAGGTAAAAATTCATTGTCACATAAATCGTCGTACATAACCATTCCTTGGCCGATACGTGGATTTAAATCAATGAATTTAATCGTGTCATCAAAATAATAAAAGTCAGCAACCATTGATAGATTTTTTATTTTAAGTCCGTCTACTAATTTTTGATAGAAATAAGTCACGGTATGTTTTATTTTTCCTGGAACTTCATTTGTGGGTATTCCTTCAAATGAGTAATTTCTTGGTTGCCAATGTGTCTCAGTCCTATTATTCACCATTATGATGCCTTTACACCAATAGAGAGGCGTGACTCTTCCAGAAGAATTGACATAAGCATAAAGCGCGTATATCTCTGAGTTGTCTGGTAAATGTTCTTGAACCATCAATTGATTTTGCGTGTTGTTAAAGTCTTTATCAATCCATGTATTAAAACTTACATGCTTTAACAATTCATCTTTATTTTTAAATGCAGTGTATGGAAAGTTATGATGCTGATCTTTTGTGCCAGATCCAACAACAGGTTTTACAAAAACAGGTTTATCTCCAAATGCGTTTAGATCTTCAGCATTTTCAGGCAATACACTTTTAGGTGTAATAGTAAACCCTAAAGATCTGGCGTATTCATCCATTTTAAATTTATTAGTAAGTATTTCAACTGACTCTTTTGTTAGGTTATTAATTCCTAATTGCTGTTCTAATTTGTATTGTAATGGCAGTAAGCTTTCTGACATTGTAAATATTCGATCATAGTTGCCTTCGATCTTTTCAAAATCATCTTCATCAGTTATAATAGTTGACTTCTGCTGAAATTTAGCTAACGCTGTTTGAATAGCCTGGCACCGATAATACCCTCGTTTGTATCCTAATATTAAATTATTCATGTGTATATCGCTATGACTCGTAATAGGTTGTTATAGAATAAATCAGTTAAAAAGAATCCATACAGAATTGGGAACGTTTCCCACTTTCTTATAAGAAATCCAATTCCAGTTGTGACTATCAGACATGTTATTATCCAAAATTTTATTGGGTATATGTATATGCTCATAACAGAGATGAATACAAAAATGCCAATAATAAAATAGTGCTTATATCTTTTATATAGATCCGCAATATATCCTAGTTGATTAAAATACAACCATGATAAAACTAAGCATGCTACTAATACGATTGGAATATAATACAATACGTCTTGTAGCATGTAAATGTTTTCTAAATCAAAAGTAAATCCACGAGTAACTACAAGATAATATATTAGTACTTCACTTCCAACAATCGGTATTCCTAAAATAATAAGCGGAAGAAGAGAACTTAATGCTCCACTATTATTAGCAGCTTCTGCTGCAGCTATTTTATCTATGTCCTTCTTCATAAAATTAGCGCTTAGATAGCTGCCTAAAACATTTGTAATTCCAGGAACTAAGCCACACCAAAATCCTACAAAACTACCGGTGGCCGTAGCCTTCCAAGTGCTTAGATCATACGCAAACTTTGTAATTTTATTTTTACCAGTAAAATCTTTCTCAGCAAACTTAAGTAACTCAGGGACAATATAGAGACCAATCATAATTGTGCTAAAAGGTATGCCAAGGGTTAGATATGTAAATCCAAATGTTCCCCATGTTTCTTTTGTCAGATTATCATATCCGATCTTGGCTAATATTCCACCAAGAATAAAAAGAACTATGGTTTTCCAATAAGCCTGCTTTGTCATTATTGTTAGGAATATAATAGCAATGCTGATAACAATTAATTGAATCGTAGAATTGTAAAATTTAAATAACTGAAATATAAATGGAAGTGATATTAGAAATACCACGATTGCAAAAATAGATCCTATCGTACTCGATATTGCGTTACTACTTACCGCATAATGTCCTTTGCCTTCTAGAAACATTTTATGGCCGTATCTTGCAGTAGTTACAGCTCCTGCATCTCCTGGTATTCCATAAAGAATAGCAGTTACGCTGTTTGTATAGTTTGATGTAATAAGCAAAGCCACATAAAATATCATAATCCCAATTGGATCAAATGTGGCAAGTATGGGATAAAGTGTGGCAATTGCTAGGAAAGGACCAGCGCCTGGAATAATGCCAAAGACTGTTCCGGCAAGAATGCCGAATAGCGCATAAATCAACTAACTAGTCCAGCGTCCTGCATATATAGAAAAAGATCCTTGTCAAACGCTAAACAAATCACTAAGATGATTACTCCATCTCGTGTTGAATGAACGCTGTGGCGCTTGTTAGCATTAAAATACCACATTGAACCAGGATTGCACTTTACAATTTTATCGTCGTAAATCCATTTAAAATTATATTCATCACAATCGATAAACGCAGTTAGTCTTACTTCATCATATGATAAGTCTGATTTGTTTATATCGTGATGATCTGGAAAAAAGCTACCACGGTCCATTCTAAGAAAGTGACAACGCGTTATCCACTGTTTCCATGGTTCGAGCACCTGCGAAAGATGTTCACTTTCCGTCCACACACGGGTGGGAGTTGTAATGTCGTGGTTTGCTAATACTTCACCTGTTTGAAGTTCCCAGTCTTTTAAACTTGTGAGATCTGGAATGCCACTAAGTCCACCATCTAAACTAGTAACACTTAAGCCCCAGCGGTTGTTTGGTTTCTTAGGATTATATCGTACCCAATCATTTTCAAACGGCTTAAGCTCTTCTTTAATTCTGTTTGCGCTAAATCCGTGAAACTCCTGCCAGTCAGACATGCTCTGGAGTCTGTTCCAATAAATTACTTCTTCTAATCGTTCTTCGCTAATTGTCATACTTCACCAAATAATTGTTATCATCTTTTAATTTAACTCTAGTTCTATTTATCGCACAGTTAGGAGAGCCATTTATGGTTTTAGTATGTATCTTCTTACAGAATATTTGACACATATTAGGAGCTTTTTCTATACCACTAATTAAATTCTCGCATAAAATTATAAACCTTTGCTTTTAAACAAAACTATTTTTTAAAAAACCGCATTTTTTTATGTACATTACCTTTTAGATAGTGTATAGTGTATATATCAAATGAGGAGATAACCATGTTATTATCAAACGGTGCAATGATCAAGAATGACGTAATCGAAGCTTTTAACAAAGCTACTACGAATCCTGAGAATATTAATTCATCGGGTGGTATTAACTGGAACTTTGTTGACGCTGACCTAAACTTAGAACTTTCATTGTGGTACACTTCAGAATATCTGTATGAGTGCTTTGAAGTTCTAGTTGATAACTTTTTTGGAGAAACAGTATAATGACAAATTTTGAAACGCAAAACACCGAATGGAACATGGTTGAGTCTGAGGCTGAACGTATTTATGCCGAGACTGCTCAAGGCGAGCAGTCAATCGCTGTTCAATCAGATATGAAACAGTGGGCTTTGAAGGAAGGTCATTGGCCTCAAATGGATTATATTCATATGGTCGCCGCTCATGCTGACGCTCGTGGTTGGACTCAAGAAGGTTTTACAGGAATGGAAGTTTATGATGGAAGTTTATGATCCCTTTTGGGATTGGGTTACAGATTAAGAGGTTTAAAGAGTTAGTAGCATAACTCTTTTCCTCATACGTCCGTGTGGAGGGCAGGCCACCTGAAAGCACAATCTTTTATGAGATGTTAGTTTCAATCAAACTAGAGCGGCAATGTCAATAAGGCCGTGCGGAGAGATTGGATATACTAGCTTGGGCGTATGAGGTAAGGAGTTATATTATGCGAACAGTACACTATGTAGGAATGGATGAAGCGACTTATCAACGAGCTCGTAGAGTCTGGGGTGGTCCAGCATACTATCACAGATGGATGGACGATCGTGTCTGGACTGAAGTTGGAGACAAAGACGTTGTTGTAGTTGGAGATCCAACTTACAGACAATGGGTTTGGGATGCTTCAGCGGTTGATTCGAAGTGGACTGACTAGGCGGGTTTAATCAAAGTGCCCGCCTAGCACTGCTACACGTGAGACTTCTTCACTAAGCATTTCTATTTCTCTTAATTTGTAAGCTTGTTCAAATCCGGCTTCATATTCGCTTAAACACTGCGATTCGTTGTTCCATAATCTTTTGAAATAACTTTCATAGTAACCTTCAACAACATCATCTGGTTCACTCTTAGGAATAAGATGTCCTTTAACCATCCAAAATAATCGATTGGCTTCTTTACGTTTCCATGGGCTGCACATTTTGTCACACCTTTTGTTTAAGATGTAAATATCTATAAAATGTTAGTGCTAACAAAATGAAAAAAAAGTTTAAAAAACGCAAATTAACTGTGTACATATGATAAGTACTGTGCTATAATGGTCTTATCAAATGAATGAGAGGAATCGTTAATGTTATATCTAAAAGACATCATGAAGCTGTTAAGCTGCGATATGGAAAAAGCAGAAAAAGTATTTGATAATATGGTGCTTGACTTTTCGCAGTCTACTACAAGACAGTTTAATGCTGAAGTAAAGATGGTTAATGAACTAATTGAACAAGGAGTTATATAATGTCACATGAAGTAGAAACAATGGCTTACGCAGGTGAACTTCCATGGCACGGTCTTGGAACAGAAGTTAGCAATGACTTGACACCATTACAAATGATGCAAAAAGCTGGAGTCGACTGGGAAGTTGAACAGCAAAAAATCGTTACCGAATCTGGTCTCGAAATCAATGACAAGGTTGCTCTTGTCCGTACATCAGATAATACTTTGCTTGACGTCACAGGTAAAGATTGGAAGCCAGTACAGAACGAAGAAGCATTTACTTTCTTCTCAGAGTTTGTTGCTGCTGGTGATATGGAAATGCACACAGCAGGATCTTTGAAAGAAGGTCGTAATGTGTGGGCTTTGGCAAAAGTCAAAGAGTCTTTTGATGTGTTTGGTGAAGACACTATCGAATCTTTCCTTCTCTTTTCAAATCCGCATCAGTACGGAAAAGCAGTAGACGTTCGGTTTACTCCAATTCGTGTTGTATGCAATAACACATTGACTTTCTCTCTCCAGCAGGATGCAAAGCGTTCTGTCAAAGTTGGTCATCGTACAGCATTTGATGCTGATACTGTAAAAGAAACTCTTGGTATTGCTTCTGAAAAGTTTGCTAAGTACAAAGAGATGGCTCAGTTCTTAGGTTCCCGTAAAATTACCGCAGAGTCTCTTATCCAATATTACAACGATGTGTTTCCAACTACATCTCGTAAAGAGGAAAAAACTCCGGTTGCAGTTTATGATGATTTGTCTAAAGCTGCAAAGATGTGTTACGATGCTCTTGAGGTTCAGCCAGGTGCTCAGTTCGCAGCTGGTACATGGTGGCAGGCATTCAACAGTGTGACTTACTACACTGATCACCTGCAAGGACGGAACTCAGAGAATCGTCTTCACAATCAGTGGTTTGGTTACAATCAATCCAAAAAAGTAACTGCGGCAGAGAAAGCAGTGGCATACGCCACTGCTGCCTAAAGTTAATTTTACATATATAGTTTCATTGTAACAACTAGGAGAAAAATTACAATGGAACTTGTAACTCTCTGGATGGCCGTCGGATTTTTATTCGCGGCTTATTCAGTTATTGCTAATGATTCTGTACAGACTCTCGGTACATGGATCGCATCAAACAATGAGAGAGTAAACTGGAAAGTAATGTGGGGATCAGCTTCGGCTGTCTTGCTTTACACCTTATGGTACGGTTGGTATATGAATGGAGGCGACATTAGTTATGGTCGTTTAAATAAAATTCCATTCCAAGAAATCCAATGGTATCATGCAATGGCACCAGGTTTATTGCTAATCTTGACTCGAATAGGCGTACCAGTAAGCACGTCTTTTTTAGTTTTATCTGCATTTGCTTCTACATTTATTTTAGAAAAAATGCTTATGAAATCTATGATGGGATATGCAGTCGCTGCAGTAGCGGCATATGCAATATGGATCGTAGTAAGTAAAATATTAGACGAAGCAAAACCTGTTAAAGAAGAACATAAACGATATTGGCGAATCGGTCAATGGGTAACTACAGGATTTTTGTGGTTTACATGGCTTTCGCATGATGTAGCTAACATCGCAGTATTCTTACCACGACAAATACCGGTCGATCTAATGATTGTCGTTAGTGCAGTCTTCGTACTTGGTCTTTGGTATATGTTCAGAGAAGGTGGTGGTAAAATCCAGCAGATCGTTCTCGAAAAACATAATACTCGTTATGTAAGATCTGCTACAATTATTGATGGTGTTTATTGGCTTATCTTATTCTTCTTTAAAGAGTTGAATGATATTCCAATGTCAACGACATGGGTATTTGTTGGCTTATTGTGTGGACGTGAACTTGCTATGGCTACTGTAACTGGAAAAGAAAAATTCAAAGTGGTATTCCCACTTATTGGAAAAGACTTTCTGAAAATGATGGTTGGTCTTGCAGCATCAGTCGGTGTTGTATTAGCAATCCATTATGCCATAGTTCCTAACGGACTATACTAGTAACATAAATGATACACTCTAAATTAATGCGGCAGAGGCAGCAGTGGCATACGCCACTGCTGCCTAAACTTAAGTACAGGAATTTTAATTGAAACCACTACGTAACTTAAACTTTGCGCTATCTAATAGATGTAATGCAAAATGTGTTTGGTGCCCTACTTCACGGGGCACTAAACTTGCGTTTGATATGGATGCTGAACTTGTCTATAAAATTATAGATGAGGTCTCACATCCTGATTTTCCATATGAGATTAAAAATATTCATATGAGTGAGAATGGTGAGGGTCTTTATCATAAAAGTTATGTAGACATTCTCCGTTATATTAAAAAGAATTTGCCCAACACAGAAATTGATATGTTGAGCAACTTTGGCTTAATGTCTAAGAGAATGTCGCGTGTATTACTTGAAGAGAATCTACTGACCTCTATTCAAGTCAACGTAGATGGGCACAACGATAGAGCATATAGATCGGTAAAAGGGATTAGCTTCTCTTCTGTAATGAAGAATGTAAAAGAGTTCTTAGAGATCAAAAAAGAACTTGGCGTTGAAATGTTTTTTGGCATTAATGTTATGCCAGCATTTGAATATTCACTAGCTGTGTTTAACGCTTTTAATAAGAACCCTATCCAACACCCACCCGGCGAATCTGTTCCTTTTAGTTCCTTTGAACTAACACAACAATCTGTATTAGATTATTTGGGCCAAGATTTGTATGACGAATTGTTTACATTTAGACATAGCAAACCTGGGTTGTGGGCAGAGAGAGAACGATTTAAGACTGGTGAGTTTGCAATCGATGCTGATTTGAAGTGCCCCTTAATCAAGCGAGTTGAAGAGGAAATGTTTATTGCTCCAAACGGAGATTACTATGTTTGTTGCTTAGATGATAATAACGACAAGGTTCTTGGTAACCTTAAAGAGAGCACTGTGTTAGAAATCTGGAAGTCTCAAGATCGTATAAACTTTGTTAATAATTTAAAGATGCAAAGGTTCGATAAAATAGGATATCCATGCAACACTGTTGGTGCTTGTCAAACACTCGGTATAACCGATAATGCCTTACAACGAATGTCTGATACGTATAAAGACGGTGACGAAATAGTATTAGAGGAAACTTCCGTCGTAAAGTAACATAAATGATACACTCTAAATTAATGCGGTTAACGCCGCATTAATTTATGTACAAACGATTTAACATGTGGTAGAAAGGTTATATCAGTCAAAAAGGAGAAATACATGACTTATACACTTATTAACCCATCTAACTACAATCAACCACTATCTTTCAACACTATTCCCGAAATCATTAAATATATCAAATCACTTAAACTTCCATCTACTACCGATTTTCTAATCTTCCCTCCTCATAACCCTCAAACCACTATCTTTTTCAATCTAACACTTTCACAACTTATTAAAACTTACAAAAACAATCCAAACGAATTATTGTAATATAAATGATACACTCTAAATTAATGCGGCTTTAACCGCATTTTTTTATGTACATCTCGTTAAAAGTATGGTAGTATGGTTACATGCTAAGGAGAATAGTATGATTATAGTAAGAGACCTACACGATGCACTTGTAATGAAGAATAAGCTTGCAAGCGTACTTCGCCGCTCGAATACGTTTAACATGTCTAAGTCAGACATTCAAGTTGAACTCGATATGATTATCGAAGATCTCATAAAAAACATTGATCGTGAAGAGCGTAACCTCCAAGCGGAGGTATTATAATGTACACGACCCGGACATCTGATTCGTATATAGCAACTTTTAGTGATTGTCAAGATCCTCAAATTGCTGATCTTAGATCCTTCGTATCTAAGTGTAACAGAATGCTGAAAGAGGACGGTAAGTACCAACGGTACTATCTCAAACTTCAAGCACGTGGTCATCGCCGCGGCGTTCGCCGGTACAACCAGTCATTACCTCTCAAGTATGCCGACAGAGTCGATGCGTACATTTATGAGAGATAGGACTAAGGTTCTCGGGGACGCCCGTCGCGAGCTAGTGAGTGGACTCATGGTTAGTCATGGCACTCACTAGCACCCTTTTCTCCCTCAACTAAGCAGCTTCGGCTGCTTTCTTTTTATATAAATAGAGATAAGTTTCTATGGAGAAGATATGGCTACGTTTGCTAAAATGGCTCGTGCAGAGTGGGATAAACCTGTGCGTGGATCTAATCAAGAAAGAGTTGAAGTCTTTATTAATGCAATAAAGGCAGGAGATCCCGTAAGCGATATTAACGGAAAAGACGTATTTATTGCTAATACTAAGAAAAACATAGATGCTATAAAAAATTATGTTGCTGATCCTGATTCAGGTCCAACTGTTGCCTTTGACTTAAAAAATGGAAATACAATACTTTCTAATATGATTGGCAAATCTCCATTATTTGGTGGACAAGGTGCCGGTGGTGGAGCTACAGGAGACACAGCAAGGTTTGAATCATTACATTGTTTGTACATAGCAGCTATTCTAGGCGAGGGTATGAATAATGAGTTTTCACATTTCACATATAATACATTAGAAAAATATAAAGATAAAGTTTCAGTAAGTGAGTCATTCAAATCTTATGTTACTATTGATGGCGATTGGCATGCATCTGCGTATCAAATAGCCCAAGCTTTAATTAAGAAAAAATATGTAACAAAAAATCATACTCTTCATAGGGGTGATTCTGTCATGGAAGCAATTTATAAAGCAAAAGATAGAGTAAGAAAATTAGAGGGTAAACCAAGCCTTAATAGCGACAAATGGAATCCAGGTGATATCTGGGCAGTAAAAAGAGGAATAGATCCTAAAGCTCTATTTGCAAAGGCTAAAACATTAGCTGAGCTAAATATATTAATATTAAAGCATTTTCAAAATAAGACTATAGTTGGCATTTCGCTTAAAAAGGTTGGAAAAAATAAAAGAGTAAAATTAGGTGATTATAATATTGAAGACGCAATATTAGACACTCATAAGTTTTCTAGATTCACGTTAGAAACAGCAGCAGGTAAAAGCATTTGGTCGTCTAAATACGGTTTTTTCATTTATGACAATAGTAAAAAGGCTGAAGTCAGATCTCCTAGTGTATTTGGTGCATTAAACTTTGAACTAAAAGGTACAGGTGCTAGAGCAGGTAGAACTGGTTATGGTCAATTAATGTATTCTTCTGCTATACATTTAAAAAAGATTTTACCAACAAACAAAGAGCTTATAACACAAGCAAAATTATTAGTTAGTAATAAACCTCCCGAAAAATTAGTAACAGACTTCTTTAATCTTGTCAAAAAAATTCATCCTAAAACTGACAGATTACAATTCGAGTCTGAAATGAAACAAAAAAATGCAGGCTTTGTTCATACATTACTTGCTGCAGCTCATATAGGTACAGCTATTATGAGTGCTAGTCAAACACAAAGAAACGCATTCACATCTGAAGTAGTAAATGTTATGGCTGCGAAAACAAATGATTCGTCAGCATATGTAAAAGCGGAGCAAGCGTAATGGCAACGAAGATTAATATGGAAAGCTTTAAGTCGTATTTGTCTGAACAGAAGAACACTCACATGACTCATGTTGAGGATAAAGTAATTTATGGTGGCGTAAAAGGAACTCGCGAGGCAATTAATGCACTACGCGAACTTCGTAATATGTTGAAAGGTGATCATGCTGGTAATGTATCTGTTAAATGGGATGGCGCTCCTGCTATTTTTGCAGGCACTGATCCTAATGACGGACGTTTCTTTGTTGCAAAGAAAGGTATTTTTAACAAGAATCCCAAGGTCTATAAGACTCCTGCTGATGTTGACGCTGATACAAGTGGTGATCTTGCTGACAAGCTCAAAGTCGCTTTGCGAGAGCTCCCTTCCTTGGGTATCAAGGGTATCGTGCAAGGTGACTTCTTATATGGACCTGGCGATTTAAAGAAAGAAAAGATTAATGGTGAGTCGTATATTACTTTCCATCCTAATACTATTGTTTATGCTGTCCCTAGTAATTCTGAAGCTGCGAGAGCCGTACGTTCCGCTCAAATCGGAATTGTCTGGCACACAACATATAAAGGTAACACCTTTGAAGGACTTAGAGCAAGTTACGGAGTAGATGTATCTAAGTTTAAGAAATCAAAAAAGGTATGGTCACAAGATGCCATGCTACGTGATTTGACTAATATGACTATGAGTAAAAAGGACACTAATGATGTTGACGAATATTTATCGCAAGCTGGGAAAATATTTAACAAAATTTCAGGGACAACCCTACGGCAGCTCGAATCGCATAGTGAGTTACCGGGCCTCATTGAAACATTCGGAAACAAATACGTCAGACGCGGAGATGTTATTACAGATACAAGGCGACACGTATCCATGCTCATTAGGTGGATTAGATTACGATATGGAAAAGAAATTGCTAAGCGTAAAACCGAAAAAGGTAAAACAGCTCAACGAGATAAACTAACAACTATTTTAGATTTTTTTTCTGATGAAAACAAAAAAAGTTTACAACAAATGTTTGAGCTGCAAAAAGTTATTGTATTAGCGAAATTAAAACTTATAAATATATTAAATGGTTTAGCAAAGGTAAAAACCTTTGTAAAGACGCAGAATGGATACAAAGTAACCGGAGAAGAAGGTTACGTTGCAATTGATAAACTTGGTGGTGATGCTGTTAAGATTGTTGATCGAATGGAATTTTCGTACAACAACTTTAGCAAGGATATATTAAAGGGATGGGATAAACCGGGAAGAAACTAATGTATAGTTTTAAAGAACTAATGATTACGCCTATTGAAGATGGCGAAGACGAGTACCTAAAGTATCGTGCGATGAAACGTCGCAAACACATGTACGAAGAAACAGCAGTAGAAGAAGAATCTACTGACGAGGCGTTATCTATGGCGTCTCGCCGTAAGCGTTCTCGTGACATGCGCAAAAATAAAAATAAATTAAAAATTGGCCGTGCTCGAATGAGTAAGCGTATTGCTAATCCTGAGCGCATTAAGAAACGTGCTCGGAAGCAAGCGATAGATACCATCTATAAGAAATTAACAAAAGGTATTCCTCGTAAAGATTTAACACCGGGCAAAAAGGCTGAACTCGAAAAGCGTATTCAGAAAATGAAGCCTAGAGTAAATCGTATTACAAGGAAACTCCTTCCTCAGGTACGTAAGGCGGCACACGGTAAATGATTAATAGATTTAGTCAATACTTAGTTGAAGAAGAAAAGGTTGGTTATTTGGTGTTTGGCCGAATGAATCCTCCTACTATTGGACATGGTAAGTTATTAGACAAGCTCGCAGCGGTTGCTGGTCGAGCACAATATCGTATCTATTTGTCACAATCTAATGATAAAAAAGACAATCCTCTTACTTATTCAGACAAAGTAAAGTTTGCTCGTAAGATGTTTACTAGGCATGCAAGATCTATTATTATCGATGCTAAGGTAACAACACCCTTTCATGCTTTGTCGGCTATGTATAATGCAGGATTTAAGAAAGTCATTTTAGTTGCCGGTTCAGATCGTGTACAAGAATATGATTTGCGCTTAAACAAATATAATGGTAAAAAGGGTGGTCATGGGTTCTATAACTTTGACGGTGGCGTTAAGGTTGTAAGTGCTGGGCAGAGAGATCCAGATGGTAAAGGTGCCGAAGGTGCATCTGGTACTAAGCAAAGAGGGTATGCTAAAGATAATGACTTTACAGGATTTGCCCAAGGTCTAACTAAAGCTATATCAAATCCTGATGCTCGTAAAATGTTTAATGCCGTTCGCAGCGGTATGGGTTTAAAAGAAGAATACGAATTTAAAAGACATGTTCAATTAGAATCTGTATCAGAAACTAGAGAAGCTTTTGTTAAAGGTGAACTCTTTGAGCTCGGTGAACATGTCATTATTAAAAGCACATCCGAAGTTGGTAAAATTACGGTCATTGGATCTAATTATGTAATTGTAGAAACCTCTGATAAGACTACAAGACAATGGCTGGATTCTGTTGAGAAGATTGTAGAAGAAGCAAAGTATGATTATGGAACTGATGCTTCAGTAAAGTATATGAAAAAGACTACACCTGGACAGAATGAGAGTACACCTCAAGATTCTGACATTAAGGATCGTGAAGGATCACAGCCTAAAGCGTATCATAAAGGCCTAAAGAAAGCTACAAAAGTTGCTAGAGACCGGCACTTTAAGAAACACGGGAAAAAAGCAGATAATGATGCTAGTGCTTATAAGCCAGCGCCTGGTGATGCAAAAGGAAAAACTAAAACATCTCAATGGACTAAAAAGTTTAAAAAGATGTACGGGGACAAAGAGTAATGGAAAATTTAAAACTTCCAGTAGTATTAGTTGCAGCTATGATAGCTCAGATATCAGCTGGCGTGTGGTGGGTATCTCAGCAAGCTGCAACAATTTCTGATCTTGAAAGTACAGTAGCTGAAATGAGCTCAAAGATGGCTATTGAAGAGAATATAAATCTTCGTAGAGATGTTGAAGAGAATGCGGATGATCTCGAAGAGCTGTGGGAGGAAACCGTAATGCTATGGGAGATGGAAGCATCTTTTCAGCAAATACTACGGGATCAAATACAGCTCAAAGGAAGAATAGCTTTAATTGAAAAAGAACTTAAGTATGTAGACAGAGACCATATGGATATGATGGGCAAATGAAAATAATTAAATTCAAAACATTTGCTGAAGATAAAGATACAGATAAAGCTGCAGATCTTGCAAAGATGAAAATCGATCGCGAGAAGAAAACTGACGCGGCGAAGCATGATCGTATGATGGATAGAGCAAGAATCCTAGATACAAAAAAGAAAAATAAGGCCACAAAATGATTAACTTTAAACACTATATTAGTGAAGATAAAGCAGGTACTTCGTTTGCAGATAAATCTAAAAAGTCTGGAATTTCTGTGGCTACGCTTCGTAAAGTATATAATCGCGGTGTTGCCGCATGGAAAACCGGTCATAGACCTGGCACCACGCCATCTCAGTGGGGACATGCAAGAGTCAATGCCTTTATTGTAAAAAAGAAAAAAGGTGGTCTCAACCACGATAAGGATCTAGCGTAATGAAAAATTTTAAAGAGATCAGAGAAAACGTAAAGACCGCTGACAAAAAACCAGAGATCTATACAAAGCCTGATGGTAAAAAGGGCACACGTATGGTCCCGGTTGATAAAGAAGTTATCAAGCAAGAGAAAACTCTTGAATGGCTTAAGTCCGCATTGGCTAGAGAAGCTAAGGCTACTAAACCACGCCAAGATGATATGGAAGAGCAGGCCGAAGCTACTATGTATTGTAAAGATTGTGGTTGTGAAAAAGGTAATCCAGATCCTAACTGCACATGTCCAAATGATAATGCTCAGCTTAAAGCATCGCAATGTACGACTGAACAGTCTAAATGTAAGTCTCGTAAAGAAGATGTTAGCGAGCTAACAATTGCTGACGTTCAAAAGGCTACTGCGATGGCAAAGAAACGTCAAGAAAAAGAACGTAAAGCTGGAAAGAAAAGTGTATCAACGGCTGATCTTGCAGCACGTATGCCTAAGAAAGAATCATTTGAGCCTCACATGATGTACGATCCTAAGACTGGAAAAGCTTATAAGGCCGAAAAGGAAGCCGATCATCTTCGCATGAAGAAGATGGGATATACTCATGACAAACCTACGAACGAAGCCCACGATCCTAAGCACGTCAAGCAGGCAGTCGGTATTGCATCTGATCCCAGATACAAGGGCGGAAATATGACAGGCGCAACTAAGACGATTAATAAACTTTCAAAAGGTTTGTCAGATCATCCTCAAGTTAAAGCTGTACTAAAACGTCAGAACGAGGGCCTTAAAACATTTGCCGAGATCTCAAAAGGTATGGCCGGCCGTTATATCAAAAAGGCGCAAGTAAGTACAGCAGATGCTGCAAAGAGTACTGAACGTGGATATGCTGACTCTCGCTCACCCGATCGTGATATTGCTAAAGCAGGAAGTAATCAAGCTAAAAGGGGTATTAAGACTTTTATTAATCGCAATAAAGGTACGGCTACCGCTGTTGATAAACTGACTGGTAAAGCTAAAGTACCTGCAAAAGAAGAAACGGTTGATGAGATCTCCAATGCTAAGATGGGTCAATACGTACGTAAAGCTGCTGACGATGCTGCAAGAAAAGGTTCAAAGGGTGATGTAGCCGGAGCTAGACAGAGAGTAAAAGGCGTGTCTAAAGCTATGGATAAAATGGACAAAAATAGACTGTATGGGAAACAATAAATGAAAACCTTTTTTCAATTAAGTGAGTCTTTGCAAGAGGCAAAAGATAAACATAATTTTACTTCTGCGCAACACAAGGCTGCAGCAGATTATCATCATAAAATGATGGGGGCTCACGAAAGTGCAGGCCACGAACATCGGATGGACGAAGATGAGCCGGTAAACCATCATACTAAAGCATATGATGCGCACTATGATGCACATAGTTTTCATAGAAATGCTGCAGCGCATAAAGCGGGAGATAAGGACCATGGGCCAGCCAATGTACAACATGCGCATAAGGCTTCCAAAAAAGCTAACAGAATATCTGCTAATCCAAAACGCACAGACGTTAAAGTATCAGATCATTACAACGGTGGCAAAAAATACGACATGACCAGCTATTTTCCAGCCAGAGGTAAACCAAAATCACATCCATATGGCGAAAAAATACCAGGTTAATATTGGAAAATAAAAATGGCCACCACGAGAGAACATCTTATGCAAATATGGGGATTAGAGCAGCACGCCGATACGCATGCTGCTTATTCAGAAGATTTAAAAAGTGAATGCGATACTGCTGAAGATGAAGTAACAGAAAAAAAATCAGAGTCTTGGGAAGCAGGATATAAACGCAGAGTTGTGAAGACTACAAGTGCTGAACATAAGGCTGATGGTTACAATTGGAGAATCAAAGGGAAAGAACGTCCTGAGATTTCTATTAAATTATATAAGAGCAAGCCTGATCAGGCTGAGTTTAATAGGCAAATGAAACGAGTTGCGGGGCACGAGTTCGGTGGATAGGTTTAAAACATTCTTAGAAAAAGATTCTAAAGGTCATTTCCGTCCAACCGACAAAGGTGCCGGTATGACTCAAAAAGGAGTCGATGCTGAGAATAGAAGAACTGGTGGTAATTTAAAAACCGCTGTTACTACTAAGCCTAGTAAATTAAAAAAAGGATCTAAAGCAGCTAATAGACGGAAATCATATTGTGCTCGTAGTGCAGGACAAATGAAAAAGTTTCCAGCTGCCGCTAAAGATCCTGATAGCAGACTTCGTCAAGCAAGGCGTAGGTGGAATTGTTAAATTATGAAACCTTCTCTAGAATTAACAACGGAATTAAATATGACTACTAATGCACGCCTAGATAGAATTGAGGAGAAGCTTGACGCTCTTACCGAGGCAATGATTGCTTTGGCTCGAGCTGAAGAAAAAATTGCTGGTATTAAACAGGCACAAGATAGCGGGGTGGAACGTATGAACCACTTTAGCAAGAAGCTTGATAGTATAGAAGAACAAGTAAGAGATAATGCTCACACTGTTAGTATAATAAATAAATTATTCTGGGTAGCTGTAGTAGCTATCGCTGGATCAATCGCAGCCCAAATGTGGATGTAAAGGAAACTAAAATGAAAACTCAAAACATTAAAGATATGGGCCTCGCGTTGCAACAGGTCCAGGAATCAGCAAAAGCTGCTTTAGCAAAGAAACTTGCTAAAGCATCAGCTTCATCTGAAAAGGGTAAAGCAGCAGTAACTCTGCCTAAAGCACCCTTTGATATTCCAAAGAAGGGTGCTAATGAAGCCCTCAAAGGTGATCAGCATAAGTTAGATCACGATAAAGATGGCGATATCGATGCAGCTGATTTTGCAAAGTTACGCAAAAAGAAAAAAGGCGAAAAGGCTGAAGTAAAACCGCGGCAAGAACCCGATGGTGAAAAAACTAAAGCAAACGATGCACCAATGGAAAAAACCGAATCTACTCGTTGGCCAATCTATGCCCGCATTATGGAAAAGCAATCTCATACTGCAGGCGCTACAGCTCCTGAAGAAATGGATTCTAAGGATTCACCTTCTGCAAAGAAAATGAAAAAAGATCATAAGCCTGAAGTAAATGATACTGAAGCTAAAGGCCACGTCGATGCAGCAGAAGCTGGCCGTAAAGGCCCTTCAGCAAAAGCTCGCCCTAATGATAATATGAAGGGCGATAAAAATATCGTTAATCCAGTAAAAGGAGCCGAAACTAATGGCAAAAATTAATCCACCCAGCTGGGCAAAGAACGCGGTTCCAACTCCACAGGGTTGGCGAGACCCTCGGACGAACGAGCTGCTTAAGTCACAAAATTTTTCAGATGAACAGATTAACGATTACCTTGGCGTAACGAAAAAAAAATCTAAGTATAAAAAAGCTCCAGTTGCGGAAGCGGCTCCCGTCCCTAAACCTATTCAACTTAATGAAGCGCCAGCCAACAACAAAAGTTTAGATGATATGTCTAAGCTTGAGCTAGAAGCGTTAGGCCGGGAAAATGGCATTGAGCTTGATCGTAGAAAGGGTCAATCAGCTTTAGTAGAAGAATTAAAGGAAGTTATAAGTGAATAAATAGGTTTGAAACTTATTTAGGACATATAATGGAATTTGATGAAGTAACCGAAAGCAATTTGCTTCTTTACGCCGCTAAGCATTATTATAATCCTCTGGGCGCAAGTTCAGAGGATTTTTATGAAGATTTAAAAAGAAGTAAATATGTAAAGAGATTGGTTAATCGCTATATCACTCACAATGAATTATCTGAACGATTAATTTTAAACCATTTAATTATTATATTTAACATGTTTGGTATAGAAGCTGGTTTAAAAATATTAGAACTAAAATTAGACAATAGGCAATGGCCAGTCGTAAAACCGTTTTTAATATTTTTAAGATATATCGAGAATACAGAATATACAGAATATGGCATGGATAGTTATGTTGTTGAAGCATTAAGGAAAATATAATGGGTGTTATCAAAAGAGCAGCCGACCTAGTATACACATTTAGATTCCTCAAACTTCTTGTGACGTCGTTTGAAGATACCTCTGCATTTAAAATGGGTTTAATCAATGATAAAGGTAAAAGAATAAAAAAGCCTTCTACTACAGAAGAAAAGAATGCTTATACGCCCTTTCATAGATTAGTTTTTAATATTAAAAAACTTATTCCAGCAGGTAAACTAGGATCATATGCATCAGCTTTATATTTAATTAAAGAACACGGTCAACTAAGAGATGACTCTTTAGAAAAAATTGTAAAAGAACTTGGCTTAAGTACATTAGATTTTATGTTAGAAGATAATCAATGGTTTGTCTTAGAGGATAGGCAATTATCTCCTGGTGTTTATAGAATACGAAATGCTAAAATGATTAACTCTACTTTTGAAGATATAGTTAAATCAAAAGATCAGGTTAGAATTAAAGAAGACGCGTATCCCATTGGTGATATATTCGGCATTGACATATATGAAGGAATACACCTTAACACAAATCAAAAAATTTACGTATCATCAACGGAGCTAATTAAATGACAGATTGGGTTTGCGGCGTTTGTAATAACGAACCATGTACATGCAAAAATATTTCTGAAGCTGGTCTATGGGCAAATATTTGGGCCAAACGTAGAGCTGGTAAAAAGATGCGTAAGAAGGGTGAAAAGGGTGCACCTACTCCTGATGCAATTAAAAAGGCACAAGAGGATATTGGAACTACAACTGGATCTGTTGTAGGCGCAGGAGATAATCCATCTGGAACAGTGGTTATAGATAAGCGTAGACGTAAAGACAAATCGCCACGTGTTCTAAAACGGTTTAGAAAATATTTAGATCATGATTAGAATATATCTCTTTTGTTTTTTAGTCGCTACGTTTGGTGGAATTGGTTATACCGCATATTGGTATTATCAAAACTCAGAAGCTGAGAAAGCGCAATTAAGAGAAAATAATGTTTTGCTAAGGGGCGCAACCGCAACCTTAGAAAAAACGGTAACTGAATTGCAAGATGAAGCTGGCGAAAATGCTTTAATGATTGTTGAACTTCAGGAAGCATTGCAAAGGTCAGAAGCTGGACTTGATAGGCTTAGAAAAAGATTTAGTCAAATTGATATAACAAGACAAGCTCTTGAAGATCCAGCGGATCTTGAGCGGAGGATTAATCGTGGCGTGGACAGACTCATACAAAACATTTTATCTGATACCTCTCCTTCTACTACTAGCGAGCTGCGCGAAAGCGCCGGAGCAGATAGTAGTAACTGAGACAGAATTTATTTATCCAAATATTCCAGCACAGGCAGCACCGAAACCGGTTGATATGCCTGATGTTGAATGGTTTGTTGTGAATGAAGATAACTTAGAAGAAGCTATTGAACGAATTAAAGAAGCCGGTGGTGTTGCCGCCTTCATGGCTATTACGCCAAAAGGCTATGAGAACCTATCATTAGGCATAGCTGACTTACGCAGATATATACTTCAACAAAAAGAAATTATCGCGTATTACGAAACACAAATCCAAGAAAAAACAAATAAAAATAAATAAATATTTTTACAATATATTGCTATATTTAGTACAGATATAGCATATATTGCTATTTACAAAGACGTGGTTTTGATATATAATACCACAATAAGAGAAAATCATTTACATAAAGGAAATTGCAATGGCAACAGCTTCTGTTGACACACGTAAACTTTTGTCCGAAACAAAGTTTTACGATAGTTACTCACGCTTTAACGACGAAAATGAAAGGTACGAAACATGGGAGGAAGCTGTAGATCGCGTGATCGAAATGCACGCAGATCAATACAAAGAAAATGATAACGGATTAAAGTCTTATTTAGAAGAAGCTAGACATGCCTATAAAGAACAAAGAGTATTAGGCGCACAACGTGCTCTCCAGTTTGGTGGAGATCAATTGCTAAAACATCAAATGAGAATGTATAACTGTACGTCTTCATATGCAGACCGAGCAGCATTTTTTGGTGAAATTTTTTATATTTTACTATGTGGTGCTGGTGCAGGATTTTCTGTACAAGAACACCATGTCGCTAGACTTCCAAAGATTACGGCACGAAGCAAGCCTGCAAAGACTCATGTTGTTACAGATGATATCGAAGGATGGGCAACCGCGGTTGATATTCTTATGTCATCTTACTTTACTAATGGCGGCAAATATCCAGATTATGCTGGTCGCAGAGTTTATTTTGATTTGTCAAACATCCGGCCAAAAGGATCTAAGATCTCTGGTGGATTTAAAGCACCTGGTCCCGATGGTCTACGTCGTGCACTTGACAAGATTGAGCATCTATTGCAAGACATTGTAATTGATACAAAGGAATCAATTGCGCTGCGTCCAATTAATGTCTATGATATTTGTATGCATACCGCTGATGCCGTACTATCAGGCGGTGTTCGCCGTTCAGCAACTATTTGCCTATTCTCACCTAACGACGAAGAAATGATGTCAGCTAAAACTGGCAATTGGTTTGTTAATAATCCACAACGTGGTCGATCAAATAACTCTGCCGTTATTGTTCGAGATAAAACTACGCCTGAACAGTTTAGTAATATTATGACTAATGTGAAAGAATTTGGTGAACCAGGATTTGTATTTGTAGAGTCAACCGAACATACAACTAATCCTTGTGTTGAAATCGGGATGTTCCCACAAATTGATGGGCAATCTGGATGGCAGGGATGTAATCTAACAGAGATTAACGGTGGTAAATGCGTAACTAAAGAAGATTTCTTTCTTGCATGCCGCGCTGGTGCGATCTTAGGCACACTCCAGGCAGGATATACTGACTTTAAATTCTTACCAGACACGACTAAAGACATTTTTGATCGTGAAGCTTTACTTGGCGTATCAATCACTGGCTGGATGAATAATCCTGATATTCTATTTGATGCAGACATACTTGAAGAAGGAGCAAGCATTGTCAAACAAGTCAACAGAGAAGTTGCTGAAGTTATTGGAATCAACGCAGCGGCTCGAACAACTTGTGTCAAGCCAAGCGGCAATGCTTCGGTTCTATTGCAAACTGCTAGCGGTATTCACGCTGAGCATTCTAATATGTACATTCGTAATGTTCAAATGAATAAAGAATCTGAGGTAACTCAGGCTATACAAAAACAAAATCCACATATGGTTGAAGAATCAGTTTGGTCTTCAGGCGGAACAGACGTAGTCGTGTCATTTCCAATTCTTCCAAAAGAAGGATCTATGCTAAAAGACGATTTGATTGGCGTAGACCATCTTGAAAAAGTCAAGCTAGCTCAAGAGCATTGGGTTAATGCAGGCACAAACGAAGAACTATGTGCTGACAAAGGCATTCGTCACAACGTATCAAATACTATTATCGTAAAAGATTGGGATGAAGTAGAAAACTACGTATTTAAAAATCGTCGTAGCTTTGCTGGTATTTCATTCTTATCTGCAATGGGTGACAAAGACTTTAACCAGGCGCCAAATACCGGAGTTATCGATGCAAATACTATGGTTGATAAATACGGAACAGCTGCCATCTTTGCAAGTGGTTTAGTTGTTGATGCGCTTAATGCGTTTGATAATCTTTGGACTGCATGTTCTACTGCCCAAGGTATGGGTGAAGATCTATCAGTCGAGTCTACTCAGACAGCATTGAAGAAAGATTGGATTCGTCGCTTTAATAACTTTGCTAATAACTATCTTGATGGCAATCTAAAAGAAACTGAGTATTGTTTGAAGGATTCGTATTTACTACATAAGTGGAATAAAATTAATGCGAACTTCAAAGATATGAATTGGGAACAAGACCTGACCGAAAAGAAGTATACTGACGTTGATACGTTAGGTGCCGCGGCTTGTGCAGGTGGAGCATGCGAGATTGACTTTTAATGGCAAATGAAAAAAGCTTTATAGTTGAATGCAATTACTGTGACGTTGAATCAGAAATATATTCCGAAACGCATATGACAGTTGAATATTGTCCATTTTGTGGTGAAGAGAATAATGCGATAGAATTAGATTCAGATGAGTACTGAGATTAATTCAGTAGCTACTAATATACAAAGCGCCATGATGCTTCAAGGTGTTAGTAGGAATATGCAAATGAATACTCCTAACGAACGACAATCATTAAAAGGCGTAAGTAAAAATATGCCTTTTAATTATGAATCAAGTAAGCATGCTCAACAAGATTATAAATCTGAAGTTTATTACAATTATAATCGAAAAGGTGAAAGAGTAATGATTCAACAAATTGGAAATAAAGTTGACATAAAAATAGTATAGATACCCTTATGTGGGTTTATGAAAATAAAGACTTTGATCAAACCCCTGATGAATTTCAGGGGTTTGTTTATATGGTGACCGAGTTAGATACCGGTAAAAAATACATTGGCAAGAAGTTTTTCTGGAAGCCGAAAATATTGCCTGTGACTAAGACACGCAAACGTAGAGTCCGCACACGAGTCGAATCTGATTGGCGAGACTATTACGGTTCGAGTAAAGAAGTTCAAGCTTTAGTTGAATCAAAAGGCAAAGATAATTACAAAAGAGAAATCTTAAGACTTTGCAAGTCAAAAGGTGAGTGCTCTTACTACGAAGCAAAACTCCAATTTCAATACGATGTATTACTATCCGATGAATTTTATAACGAATTCATTGGCTGCAAAATACATTCAAAGCATATATAATATATGAGGATAATATGGTAAGACCAGTATATGAAGTGGTTCGTCGTACTAAAAATCGACGTAACAAAGAAGACAAAGTCAAAGAGTTACAAGAAAACGAATCTTGGGCTTTGAAAGATATTTTACGCGGCTCGTATGATAGTACCGTTACATTTAGCTTTCCTGGAGGCGATCCGCCTTTTACTCCCAATCAAGAACACAATGCACCATCAAACCTTCTCAAGGAACACAAGAGATTTGTCTATTTTGTTTCTGGAGGTCCAGGTGATGAAATGCCACCATACAAACGTGAAAGAATTCTATTTGAGATCTTAGAAGGCATTCATCCAGATGACGCTAAGCTTGTTGTATCAATGATTAATAAAAAGAAATTAGAAGGCATTTCGAGGCCTGTAATCGAGGAAGCGTTTCCTGGATTATTGCGAGACTAGATTATGATTATGTGACTTTCTTTTACTTTAAAGGAGACATTTATACATGTCAGAAATTCAACTGAACCGTCTTAGAAAAGATTCGCTTGAACTAAAAGAATATGCTCAAAAACTTGAGCGCAAAGGTAAGATCTCACTAATGCAAAAAATTCTACTCAAACGAAAATATCTAGACAATCGTATAAAAGAAGCTTCATAGTAAAAATAGGAGTGTACTTCCCCCATATAGTGTGGTATAATAAAGTATCAATACTTAATGGGGGATAGTATACTGTGAATATATTCGTCTTAGACAAAAATCCAATAGTTGCTGCTCAACTGCAATGCGATAAGCACGTCGTAAAAATGATTGTTGAGTCGGCGCAAATGCTTTCAACGGCCCATCGTATGTTAGATGGCCAAGAATATAAAGCTCCGTCTAAATCAGGTAAACGTATGGTTAAAAAGTGGAAACTTAAAAACCATGATGATGTTATTTATAGTGCTGTACATATGGGTCATCCTTGTACTGTATGGACTATGGAATCAAATGCTAATTACGAATGGCATTACAAACATTTTATTGCCTTGTGTGACGAATACACTTTTCGATATGGTAAGACTCATGGCACAGATACTAAGCTTAGAGAAATTCTTAAGAAACCTCCTTCTCATATACCTTGGACAAATCTATGCACGCCGTTTAAACTTGCAATGCAGCACGAACCTCAGTGTATGCATGAGAATGATCCTGTAAGATCTTATCAGGAATACTATCAAACTAAACAGGATCGTTTTAAAATGATATGGACTAAGCGTGACATTCCGGAGTGGTTTAATGTTTACGCAGCCTGAATATAAAGTTATTGATGAACTTAAATTTGGTGACCCAGACATACCAGGTACATGGCTAAGACTTGAGGAAAGTGAAAGCGGAAAAAGAGTCATTAGGCACTGGTCATCTATGTCTAAACAATGGAATGTCATGTATAGATACAATGTACAAGAAAATTGGGAAATGTGGAAAAGGCATGAAACAGAAACATCTTTACCGGCTAAAGAACGCACAAACAAAAGAAGTGTACGTAAAGCAGCTGACGCGTCAAGAACTAGTAGAGTACCTCGAAAAAAATCCAAACGTAAGCCTATATCGGAGTAGTTAATTGCCAATCTATACAGTTAGAAGAGACAGCGCCGATGCTGAAAGGTCGTGGGAAGTCTCGTGCTCGTGGAAAGAACTCCAGGACATGTTAGAAGAATATAAGCTAATTCAAGTTTTGTCTGCTCCTAGAATTGTTGAGTCTACCGGAGGCGTCTTATCTAAAACACCTGACAGTTGGAAAGAACATTTAGGTCGTGTTAAAAAAGGTGCTGGTGTAGGAAATACTATAAAAACATGAAAAGAAATAAGCAACCAAATAATTCTATGACAGTACGTTTAGATGATCTATTAGAGTATGAACCATTAACTGAAACACAAAAGGTTGCGTTTGATTCTTGGGATGACGATAATAATATGGTATTGGCTGGATCAGCTGGTACCGGTAAAACATTTGTAGGAATGTACCTTGGTTTAGAAGCAGTTCTAGATCCTAATACTCTACAAGATAGACTAATTATCATAAGATCTATGGTTCCAACGAGAGATATGGGATACTTGCCTGGCACTAAGGCAGAAAAAGAAGAAGCATACATTGCTCCATATAAAGCTATTGCCTGCGATTTATTTGGTGATAAGGGATCTTGGAGTAAAGCGATATCTTCAGGTAAAATTCAATTTGAATCTACTTCCTTTATCAGAGGTGTAACTGTAGATAATGCTGTGATATTAGTAGACGAGATGCAGAATCTAAACTTCCATGAGCTAGACTCTGTTATAACACGTGTCGGTAGAGATTCGCGTATTATATTTAGTGGTGATCATCTACAAACTGATTTTAAATATGAAGATGATAAAACAGGAATATATAAATTTCTAACAATCGTAGAACAACTAAAAAACTTTGATATAATTAATTTTGGATGGCAGGATATTGTGCGATCTGATTTTGTAAGAGACTATATTATGACAAAAGAAATGCTCAACCTATAGGAGGATTATATGGCATTTAATCTATCAAACCGATCAAAAGGTAAACTCGAAGGAGTTCATCCTGATATGGTAGCCGTAGTCGAACGTGCAATTGAATTAACTAAAGTCGATTTCGGTGTTACATACGGTGTACGTACTGTAGAAGAACAAGAGAAGCTGGTTGCTGCCGGCAGATCTCAAACAATGAAATCAAAACATCTTGTACAAGATACTGGTTATTCACATGCTGTCGATGTTGTAGCATATGATGGATCTGATGTTGTATGGGAACTAAATGTCTATGATGATATTTGTGATGCATTTAAAGAAGCAGCGATTGAAGTCGGTGTGGCAATTAAATGGGGAGCAGCATGGTCTGAGGGTGACATTCGTACGTACGAAGGAACAGCCGAAGATGCTATGAATAACTATATTGATCTACGTCGATCGCAAGGCCGCCGGCCGTTTATTGATGGACCTCATTTTGAATTAATGTAAATTAACTGTGTACAAACCCAGTTATATGTGTTAGAATGTTATTATGAATTATATACATGAAAAAATTGACTTAGGCTATGAAACTCTCACACGAGAAGATGGCAAGCAGCGCAGATATGTCACTCCTAACGGCGTGGCATATCCTAGCGTTACAACTGTAACCTCTATTCTAAACGAAGACAAGATCGCTGCATGGCGAGCTCGTGTTGGTGAAGAAGAAGCTAACAAGATCGGTAGTAAAGCTGCTACTCGTGGTACTGCGGTACACAATCTTGTAGAGAAATATCTACAAAACGATCCAGATTATGCTGAAGGTGTGATGCCACACGTCATGCAAAGTCTAACTAACATGAAACCTATTCTTGAAAAGCGGATGAATGTAATCTATGATCAAGAAGTTCCGCTCTATAGCGATCATCTTAAACTAGCCGGTACGTGTGACTGTGCTTGTAAGTTTGATGGTGTAAATAGCATCGTTGATTTTAAGACTTCTCGCTTTCCTAAGAAGAAAAAGATGCTTGACCATTACTTTATTCAAGCATGCGCCTATTCAATTATGTGGGAAGAACGTACTGGTATGGCAATGCCTAATCTAGTGATTCTCATGGATGTTGATAATGGTCGAGCTCTTACATATAAAGAGCATCGTGACAATTGGATTGAACGATTGCACGAAACCATAGATTTATTCTATACAAGGCAAAAGCAAATGGTACTGTCTTAAATTATTTTTCCAAAAACCGCAATTAACTGTGTACATCTCCTTAAAAGTATGGTATAACTATATCATGATAAGGATGATATTTGTTATGAAAGGAAAAAAATGAATAATCTAAATAATCTAAATAAAGTAATCTTAACTGACTGCGATGGCGTTCTCATGAATTGGGAATATGCCATGAACGTCTGGATGCAATCTCAAGGATATAAAATCGTTGAAGATGGTCAAGAACATTATGATATGGGAGATCGATATAATCTCGATCCAGAACTTAAAAGTCGGTTAGTTCGACAATTCAACGAATCCGCTGCTATGGGTTTCTTACCACCTCTTCGTGATGCTATGTATTATGTAGATCTTCTACACCGTAAACATGGTTATACTTTTCATATGATTACATCTCTCTCAAAAGACGAGCATGCTCAAAAGCTTCGTATTCAAAATACTAAAAAGCTTTTTGGCGATACTGCCTTTACTAAATTTATCTTTGAAGACACCGGTGCTGATAAAGACGATGTGTTAGAACCATATCGTGATACTGGACTTATGTGGATTGAAGATAAACTTGAAAATGCTGAGCTCGGTAACGATCTTGGTCTTGAGTCTATTATTGTTGAACATGCACACAATATGCATAATACTACATTCCCAACGTTTGCAAAATGGAAAGATATTTATGAATATATCACTGGCGAGTCTGCTTAACTTGCGTACAGAATACGAAGAAATTATTCGCCGATATAGGATTCCAGATGAGTATAAGAATAGTAGTATAGATAGTCTAGTATGGTTCCAAGAGAACGGTAAAGGATCTAATCGTCTGCGAACTAAATATGAACGTGCAAATGAAATTGCAAATATTATTTTGAAAGAGTCTAGTTATGAAAAGAGTAATCTATCAAGTCTACGTAGGAAAACGCTCTAGGCTTTACGATCACTGTATTGAATCTGTAAAACAATATTGTAAAGAACACAATATTGAACACGTGGTTCAGAAACAACCTATTCTTCGAATTAAGCCGGACGTATTTGCTACTAATCGTAGTAAAGAGTCGTATGAAAAACATGGTGGTTTCCTTCCAATATTTGAGAAGGAAAACGCCTTTACGTATTTGAAGACCAATGATCAAGTTGCTATTATCGATGCTGATATTTGGATTCGTCCAGGAGCTCCTAATATTTTTGATAAGGTACCAGAAGAGTATGATTTTGGTGGAGTACTAGAACGTGACATGCCAGTCACCTCGCAGTATTTACGTAAGATTGCTAACTACTCTCGTATGCAATATGGTATGACGCCAATTAATCAACTATTTGATTGGAAACATCCTAGCGGAGCTGGAGCAGACTTTTATAATATGGGCATGATGGTTCTAAATAAAGGTTTTCAAAAATACCTTAAAGGCCAAACACCTCAACAGTTTTTAATGCGGCCTGAGTTCAAAGCCTTTATCGATGGAATGGGTAATTGGAAATGGTCGACCGATCAAACCCTTCTCAATGTCTTTGTAAAAGAAAGCGGGATGAACGTAAAGAACCTGACATTCCATTGGAATGGTTTATTTACTGGAATTGATGCAGGCCGTGTTAAAGAATGTAATTTCGTACACTTCTTTCTAAAAGATAAGCTTCCTAATCGTGGCGAAAACGTAGAGGAGCTTATGACATATGTTGATTGATAAAAAGATTTTTGTGCACATTCCAAAAAATGCTGGAATGACAATTCGCCATAGTCCATTCTTAAAAGATAAGATTATGGTTAATGGAGCACAAACACACAAAAGCCGAGAATATACTCAAGAGCTTTTAGACACTATGGCCATGACAGGAGATCATCATGGAATTGAGCATGCACGCTGGCGAGACCTTAATCCAACATACACAAGCAGATTTGGTGCTTTTGCTGTTGTTAGGAACCCTTGGGATCGTGTCGTTAGTCGTTACTTTTTCGCGAAAAAAGTTATCGAAGTTGAAAAGAAAAGTCCAGCATCATATGCAGACGTTTCTAGCTTTGATGCCTTTTTAGAGGAACGTCACAATTGGGGTAACCATCCGTTTATGTGGCATCGCGCCGTGCGTGGATGGTATCCTGCAGTAGATCATGTAACAGATGAACAAGGTAATCTTAAATGCGATATGATCCGCTTTGAAAATTTAAATGAAGATCTTATATCATACTTCAATATTCCTACAATGTCTCGCGCAAGAAATGTTACAGCCTTAAATAAAGGTACATACATGGATATGTACACTGATAAGACTAAACAAATCATTGCTGACTGGTATGCAAAAGATATCGATATGTGGGGATTCGACTTTGATACAGGAGCAACAAAAAATGTTTGGGCGCTAAGATGATTCGTCTAGAAGCCCCAGTTAAAACGTTTACCGACCTAGAACATTTTTACAATGCACTTGTAGAACGTCAAACAGAGGCTCATGGCGATGAGTACGTTGCTCATCATAATATAATTAGAGACAAAGCAAAAGACTGTAAGTCGTATCGTGAGTTAGGTGTTATGCAAGGAGCGACGGCTGCAGCGGCAGCCTTAGCCGGTTATGAATATTTAGAACTTATCGATACGCATCCTAAACCATTTATGGAATATGAATCTTTATTTAAAAAATACAATTATAAGTTAATTGTAGACAGTTCAACAAATTTGATTATCGAAGACCGGCCGTTTGTTGATTTTCTTTTAATAGATTCAAATCACAAGCCAGCTCATTTGCGTAAAGAATTAGAAATACATCCCCAAAAAGTAAACAAATATATATTATTTCACGACACATTTGCTGTCAAAAAATTACAAGATGTTATAGATGAGTTTGTGAAAAAAAATTATACTGATTGGGCATTAGTAGAATATTATCAGGAAAATGTTGGATATACATTAATTAAAAGGATTGGCAATGCTAGGTAAATTATTTGACGCTTATGGCTGTGACAAAACTAGAAAACACAAGTATGACAGAGTTTACGAACCTGTCTTAGAAAAATATAAAGATGAAGAAATTAACATTTTAGAAATAGGAGTATTTAACGGACATAGCACTGAAGCATTTCATGAGTTTTTGCCAAAAGCAAACTTGTATGGAATTGATATCTTCGTACGTACTCGGGCTGAAGATCTACCTTGCTATCAAAAAGATCGTACTGATTATCTTAAAGCCAGCAGCATTGAGCCATCAGTAAGTCGACAGCTTATCGAAAAGTTTGGCAATATTAAGTTTGATGTAATTATCGATGATGGTTTGCATACGCCTAAAGCTAATATGTTGACGTTCCGTTATCTTTCTAAGTTTCTAAAAGAAGATGGTCATTTCTTTATCGAAGATGTATTTCCACTTGAGTCTATGACTATGAAAGAATTAGAGCATCCATGGTTACGTCGTCATCCTGATCGCTATAACGCTTTAGATAATAATATGTTTCTAAAAGAAATAGAAGAGTCTGGCATGACTATTACTAGACACGATAACCGTAAGTTAACCGGTCAACCTGATAGCTATATTATCGAGTTAGTAAAATGAAAGCATATGCAATTACATTAGGAGGACACACCGTGTCTGAAGCTGCGACCGCTGAGTTGATTCGCTCGTCGCACCTCGTCGGAAACGATTTTGTAATTGTACCGTTTAAAGCGGTAAGAGCAGAAAATGCTGATACTTGCTTTAGCGAAGCAAATCTTAAATGGTCATATCCATGGCATCAGCCTAAAATTGATATGGTTTCTGGATGCACTTTATCTCCGTATCGCACAGCTGATCCTAGAAAGCGTATAGCTTGTTTTTTAAGTCATTACAAACTATGGGAAGAGTGTGTAAAACTGCAAGAAAATATTTTAGTTTTAGAACACGATGCAGTGTTTACAAGTAAGTTAGACTATGATATAATGGACAACAATAACTATGGCGTAATCGGTATTAATGATCCACGTGGTGCAACAAGAAAGGCTATGATATATCATAACATGATACAAGAAAGCAAATATCATATTCAGCCAGTTCCTCGAATTGATACGGCTTTAATCCCTCAAGGTTTGGCCGGAAACTCTGCATATATAATTAAACCATGGGCAGCAAAAGAAGTTATTGAGACTGTAAAGAGAATCGGAGCATGGCCTAACGATGCCTTGCTTTGTTATCAAAACTTTAAAATGAACTTTCTAGGTGTCACTAAGAAATATTATACAAAGGTGCAGGGTACTCCCTCGACAACTACTTTATGAAACACTATGTGATTACCATATTTGATAATGAAAAGTCTCAGTCTGTGGCTGAACGATGCATTAAATCTGGACGATCAATTGGCAAGCTTGAGATCGAAAAGTTTAAAGCTACTACTCCAAACGACGACCTCTATAAAATTATTAAATCTGAAAAGATTAATATAGTCGAAATGAATGAGGTTTATTCTAGAACTTCAAATTGCATTGCTGCGTTTATTTCTCATTACAGACTATGGAAACATTCGGTAGAAACTAATCAGGAAATCACAATCTTTGAACATGATGCGGTATGTGTCAATACTATTCCTACTTTAATTAATTATAAAGGTGCCGTATCTTTAGGAATGCCTTCATACGGAAAGTACCACACGCCAAATAGCTTGGGTGTTAATAGTCTTACTTCTAAGCCTTATTTTCCTGGCGCTCACGCGTATCGGGTAAAGCCAGCAGCAGCACAATTGTTTATTGATCAGGCTCGTATGGAAGCTAGACCTACTGATGTGTTCTTGAATAGAAATACCTTTCCATTCTTAGAAGAATATTTCCCATGGCCAGTTGAAGCTAAAGACAGTTTTACTACTATTCAAAGTGAACGCGGATGTACAGCAAAACATAATAAGGTAGAAATTATAGATGTTTAATACGGATCTTACACGAGCCTTCATGACAGGTAGTGATACCAACACTGAATGGATGCTGCCATGGATGCTTGATAACTATCAAAAACATAATACTATTCCTATTACGGTAGTAGATTTTGGTATGTCAGACAAGATGCTAAACCATCTTGAGACTAGAGTGCATTCAATTGGAAGACTTGAAACACCACGCAATGTACCGACATGGCTTTATAAACCAGGAGCAATGCTTAACTCTCCGTATAGAGAGACGTGCTGGCTAGATACTGATTGCGAAGTGCTAGGAGATATTTCAGGAATATTTGATAATCTATTACCTGAAAAATTACATATGGTTGTAGACAAGCCTTGGACAAAGCGTGGTAATTCTGAAATGTATAATTCAGGTGTAGTAGCGTTTAAAGGTAAACCACAGATTCTAAAAGCTTGGGCTCAACAATGTTATGACAGACCTAGCCGCGGCGATCAAGAAACGCTACATGAAATGTTAGATCCTTTGCAAAAGGCTGTTAATATTGTAGATCTATCGCATTCATATAATGTTTTACGTCTTGATCATATTGACAAAACCGCTCCAAAGAAAATTTTAATTAATCATTGGACTGGCAATAAAGGCAAAGAAAAAATTCGGAGTATGATGAATAATGTCTAAAGTAGCACATATTATTGGAAATGGAGATAGCTTTCGGTTTTATAAGCCGGCTAAAGGTATCATTATGACGTGTAATCTTCCACCTATGGAAGTTAGCAACGTATATGCTACAGCTATCGTTGATTTTAAAATGTGTCGAGCTATGGATGAAGGTAGTGTAGACTTGCGTGCATATGATTGGGTTATGGGTGCACGTCCTAAAAAATATATGGAAATGAAACCAAACTTTTATATGAGGTTTGCTCGACATATTAAAGAGTTTTATACAGAGCTACCACCATATGTTGCTAACTATACAGATTTTAATTGTGGTCACATGTGTACGCACTACGTTTCTAACAAACTAAACTGTGATGAAGTCCATATGTACGGCTTCGATTCTATCTTTGACTTCAATCTTATTAGTACTACAGACTTTGTGCTTAATTCAAATCGTGATGCATTTAATACGCATAGATTAGCTCAAAACTGGAGGCCTATTTGGGAAGGTTTGTTTAGACAATTTCCTAATACTCAGTTTGTTGTCTATCATAAGCACGGCGCTGCTAAAGTAAATCTTCCAAAAAATGTTGAAGTTCGTACTGGTGCTATTAATAAAAAATGAATTTAACTGTGTACATTTGATTTGTTTTATGTTAGAGTGCTTGTATGATTATTGAATTTACTGGACATGTGAAAAAAGCAATTCGTGAGGAATCCGAATTAGCTATATGGTTTGCTAAAGAGCAGCTCATGCCACGTTATAGAAAAATAGATATCACTGTAAAATTTGTGAAAAACCTTAGGGAAAAAGAAGGAATTCACGGTGATGTTTTAGACGAGGATGACAGAGAGTATACGATGCGTATTGACAGCAGTCAAGCTCGTAAAGAAATTATCGCCACTATATTACACGAGATGGTTCATGTGTACCAATATGCTACTCGTAAGATGACGCAACCATGTGGCGATCGTATAATCTATGAGAAAAAAGCATATCCATGGAATATGGAATATGAACAAAAACCATGGGAAATAGAAGCCCATGCATTAGAGCGCGTTTTATATGACAATTTTTATAAATAACCGTATGTTTAACAACAACGGGATTCATATATGGACGACGAAAGCGAGCGGTTTATGCTGCAGCTAGATGATCCGTGCGACCATATTACAGATACTACAGGATGGACAAGATATGAACACACAAAAGAACGATCCGGAACCGGAAAGATACTACGAGTGGATGCTGTGGAAGATGCGGCAAGTGGAAGCTTTATCGGACTCGGACAAAAAAATTCTAAGTGATTGATCTGTAACAAAACTATTTTCGCAAAAAACTAAATTAACTGTGTACATTCCCTTTTAGATATGTTATAAAGGATATATCAAGAGGAGATGAACATGTCTATACAGAAACTTATCGATCAAACATACTCATATATGCAGACTGCTTCTAAAGATCTACGTGGTCTTTATGAAGATGATATGTCCGATTTTGAATCAGTACAGCGTTTGATTAATTCAGATGATATTGATGGTGCTGTAGCAAAGATTGATGATATGGATACCACGCCACGTGAGCAGATCGTATTGGCTATTGCCGATGAGTACGGTAATGGATACGTAGAAACTGTAATTGGTTATGAGGTAGCATAATGTCATTTACTTATTCAGACGATTGTTTCTCAGATCTCCATAAAGATGTTTATGGTTTTCGTCCTCGTGGTACTGCCATGGATAACTGGGACATGATGGGTCCTACTCGTAAACAAGCTTATTGGGATGAGCTTTGTGCAGAGCTAGAAGCTAACACTATCTTTGAGAAGCAGCAAGCAGAAAATGCTGTTGCTAAATTTGAAGCTCGTGTCAAAGATGTTATCGAGCTAGGCGCTGGCAATCGTACTAACGCTCTTCTCTGGATGACTAGTTCAGAAAAGTTCTTCCATTCTCAAAGCGTAGAGCATTTTGTTTGGGAGCAAGGCATCTTGTTTACCGACTATGGTAGGCAGCTAGTCAAAGACCTTTGTGAAATTGTAGAATATGAGGAATATGTATAATGTGGTATGTAGAAGTTATTGAAAGCTGGACTAATCAAGAAGTTCAGATTTGGGAATGCCTAACAAGGCAGCAGTCTCGTGAAATCCATAGACAGTTTTCACAAAGCGGTGCAGCTATGGTACGATCAGGTATTATGCAATGAGTATGCATATGATTCGTGGTGTTCAAGTTCACGGCAGTAAGCGCCGTAAGTCAAAAAACAAATCAAAGTCTCTGTTAAAGGCAGAGGCTGACATGGAAAAGTTCTATGCAAAGATGGGTATAGATAAAGACAAGAAGTCAGATTACCGGTATAAATTACCAGATTACGATACTGGACCTCGTATGACTTCTGATAAAATATGTAGCCACGGGCCCGCTATAGATCGCAAAGAATATAACGGAGAGCGGCAGCTCATAGGAATTGCTACTATGCATAAATCTAATATGGTTCCAATCTTTGCAGACCGCAAAGAGGATGCCAAAGATATCGCTAGTATGCGCCGGTGAGATTGATAAAAATAAACAAGAAGATAATTGAATTCTCTACGTAGCTCAACTGGATAGAGCAGCCGACTTCTAATCGGCAGGTTGAGGGTTCGAGTCCTTCCGTGGAGGCCAAAATATGTGGACGTTAGTACTAATAGTAATTATTAACGGTAAAGTCGGAGCAAGTCAAGTTGGAACATACGATAACATGATGGATTGCTTTCGAGATAGAGAATCATTAGCCATAACGGCTGGTGGAAAAGATGGGTATTATCCCTTGGATATGCAGGGGATATGCGTTAAAAGAAATCAGATAGGAACATAAGATGATTAATTATATTAAAAGACTACATTGGAAATGCATCGTCGGTACGGTTGCTCTTCTTGTTATTGGATTCTTGCTAGGACACATTTATGCCTTGGCCTAGAAAGAATCGACCAAGTACTGGCCGCCGCAAAATCGGATCAAGTAAACGTAAAGCTCGTAGACAAAGGAAGAAGAAATGAAATATTTAGCTACCGCCGCAATTATTGCAATGACTACAACATCAGCTATGGCAGAAACTGTCAGAGCTACTATTACTCGTGTTGAGCCTAATTATGGATATCGACAGGTTAATGCACCAGTACAACAGTGCCAAAATGTTGAAGTGCCAATTTATGGTTCTGTGCAAGGCGGCGGTGCTACAGGTGGTGACGTACTAGGAGGTATGATCCTAGGCGCGCTGCTTGGTAAAGGCGCTAGCGGTAACAGCGATGGCGCTCAAGTAGGAGCTGTACTGGGTGGTATTATTGCTGCAGACAAAGGGCAAAAGTCTAGACAGGTTGTAACAGGTTATAAAGTAGAACGTCAATGCCATACAACTATCAACACAGAGACCGAACGTTTTGTCAAAAACAATAAAATTTGGTTTACATGGAATGGTATTGAAGGTACAGCATACACATATAATAACTATCGTACAGGTCAGCGCATTCCAGTACAAGTAACTTTGCAGGCAAACTAATGGCAGATATTTTTGATTTTGGCTTTACTGCCGTAGACGAAGAAGAATTAGAGGCCGTACAGAAAGTTTCTGTTGCGGCCGAATCTGCTGAAGATAGACTGCATAGTTTATATAATGCAATTATACCTTTGCTCAATAATTTAAAACAGAATCCTGAAAAGGATTATATCTTGTGGCCAAACAGGTTGGAAAAAGTAGAGCAGTTTGAAAGTCATTTGCTATCCATTTATAAAGGATAGCACATGAATACTTTATTTACTGCACTTCTGCTTATATGCAATATGGAAAATGGAGTTCCTGTTTGCAAAGGCGTGGCAAATCCTGGTCTTTACCCTACTTTAGAGATATGCTTACAGAGCGTAGCCGAAGGAATTAAAACCTTTGAGTCTAATGGTTTTAAGGTTGCAGCCTATCAGTGCTACGAATGGGGTACAGGCAAGCATATTAAGGATCTACTCTGAACTCTTCATTGTTTCAGGTATGCAATATGCCCTAATGACCGGAGATCCTGTGTAGGTAAAATTTAGTTCTCTTGCCATATATGTACAGTCTGATAGTTTAGAGAAATAAACTCTATCGGCTATTTCTTCACCTCTACTTACTATCAGTAGTACAAAATATATCGCACCAAATTCAACCACCAGTTCACCCAATTATGTTTTACCACCTACGTAACCGGCAACCAATCCAATGATGCCAGTGATGCTCATCTGTAACAACTCTACTATGTTACCGTCTAATTCACCACCGTGTTCATTTGCTGCAGCAAACTCATCTATTACAATTAACCCGAGCAATGCCATTAAACCGCACGCCATGACAAGGACAATAAGTCCTTTAATATTACTAATCATTTAAAATTCCTCTACTACAAACTCGCCCCAGGCTTGGCCAAATATCCATATTAAAACTAATATATACGCAGATGCAACTAATAGTGCAGGCACAACAAGTAGCTGTATCCAACGCGGTTTATTCTTTACCCAACGAATTATTTTTTTAATTTTATTTTTTAATCCATCTAATACATAAGTGCCTATTGTCCAACGTATCATTCTCATTACTATTAGAATAGGCGAAGTGATTACATCAAAGAGCACCAGGAAAAGATCTACTGCAGCATCGACGATATTGTCAAGGCTAAATACTTTCTTGAGTTTATTCTTATCCATTTTTTACCCGTTCTTAAACACCAAAGCTCTCTCCGCATCCACAACTTGCTGTTGCATTAGGATTGACCACCTTTAAGAAGGATCCTCCTAACTCTTCAACATAATCAATTGTACATCCGAAGATAAACATTTCAGCCATTGGGTCTAACCATAGGTTTTCTACTGTAGCAGCTGCATCAGTCACACCCCATTCATATTGAAAGCCTGCGCATCCCCCGCCTTTTACAGCAAGAGATACGTTTGGCTTACCAACCTTTTTCAAATATTCTTTGGCAGGTTCAGTTACTTTTATCACCTATTATCTACTACCGTTTTCTTTTGCGTAGCTGTTACACTATTCTTTTTAGATGCAGCTATAGCTTCCTTGCCATAGAAGGCTGCAACAATTGCTGCGACTGATACAAAGTAAACCGCTGCCATATCACCAAGGATTTCACCAGCTTGTACTAGTCCTAACCATATTGCAAGTACTACAGAGAAAGGATATAGCAGCATTCCAAATAATGCAAACCATGCCATGTTTCTCTGTGCGTCTTGTTTCTTGTCTTCATTTTCCATATCAGAACGCATGTCCTGAAGCTCAATCATTCTCTGTTCCATTGCAATCTCTTCATCAGTTATAACGCCATCACCATCACGATCCAAATGATTCCATTGGGAATCAGTATCTAGTTGTTTACCGGCCATTTTTACCTCTTTAAATTTTTCTTTTGTGGACATTTTGAATCTGGGTAGTACCAAAACTTTTTATCATAGTATCGATTGGGTTTAGTTACATTCTCTCTATATGTACATACTTGCACAAACGTGTTTGCGCCGTTAATCCAAAAATGCGTATACGTCACGGCTACTAATATAAACTCTACCACCATCCTTTAGCTAATCCAGTTAACCAAACCATCCCACTAATTATCGCGATCGCCAGTAATCCTAAGAATATACCAGCTACCCATTCAATGATTAACTGCTTTCGTTCTTCTTTTTTATATACGGCCTCTCTACGCTCCTTACGCATCTGGGCTTCAATCCGTACAATCTCGTCCCAGGCCGATGGACCATAAAATAGCGAAATATGAGACCGTAATTCCTCACGCATTTCCTTTGCCTTCTGTTTGTGTCCCCAGACTTCCAATGCATTTTGTTCAACTTGACTTGCACCAAATATCTTTTTAAACATCGGCGGGTTTTCTGCCTTACCGTGAGCAAAATCTAAGTCAGACATTGCGCCAGCCCACTGCGATAGTGTGCCTGCCATGTCAGATATATCTTTCCCCACAGCCATCATTTTCTTAAGGCCATTGTATGCAGCTGTAGCCCCAGCTATAGCCGTTACTGGATCGATCATCTCGAGCCGTCCTCCATTGTTCCTGAAGCTATTTATAAATAAAGAGTAATTTAGAGGAGATTTGTTATGCAAAAACCTGTACTAGTAGCCGGAGGATGCTCGTTTACTGATCCAAATAACTGGCAATATTTTTCAAAAAGCCATGGAGTTAATGAAATCAAGGCTTGGCCACAAGTTTTAGCTGATATTATTAAAGATAAGCACGGAATAGATTATAAAGTAATTAATACTGGCCGCGGCGGAGCTAGTTTAAGTAAATCAATTGACCGAATACAAAGAGCTGTATTTTCAGAAGAGCGTAATATAAAGCCACATCCAGAAAATTTAATAGTACTAGGATTGACAGATTGGTGGCGAGAATACTCTACATACACTGAAATTAATTTTAACCCTGCTGTATATTATATGTACCAACTAAAAGACAGTATAGAAAAGGGAGAACATCCCTTAGTTTCGCTTCCTCGCCATATATCAAATAATCCTGAAGACCAAGAGCGCGCATTGCGAGACTGTGAACGAATGGGTATAGAAAATTTTGCGCGTGACTGGTTACCGAATTATTATGTTTGGGGCGAGTATAGAAAAAGAAGAATTCATTATGCGTTTCAACAGATATATAATGTTATAACTATGGCAAAAGCTCTTGGATATAAAGTTTTAATTTATCAACTTTTATATCCGCTCCCTCCACACGAACATTATTTAGAAAGATTTGGTCTTGAAAACCCGCTTAAGCAAAGTATGGATGCATGGCTAATCGATCATATGCATGAAGTCTTTTTGTATGATGTTTTAAAAAAAGAAGAATCTATAATAGGATTTCCTTTTGTTAAAGTTTTAGGTGGATATAATTACGAGGCCTCTATCAATTATCAAAATGAAAAATATTGTATTGCTCCGAACGATGGTCATCCAAACCAACTTGGACACGAACTTATAGCGAAAGAATTTTATAATGCTTGGAAAAATACAGAGTAAATTTATTAGATTATATTATAAAATAAAATATAAATTTAGTAAAAAGAAACCTCATATAAATCGTCTTTATATTTACGAAGAGGATGATTAATGGGACTATTCTCTGACCTTAAAGGTATTACGGTATGGTTAGATATTTCTACATTCTGTAACGCGGCGTGTCCTCAATGTCACAGGACCGATCCAAACGGATTAGATAAAATGGATTGGTTACCACTAAAGAAGTGGGATCTCGAAGAATTTGTAAATGCATTTCCTGCTGGTTCAATGGATAGAATTGGCAAATTTTGGCTATGCGGAACGTGGGGTGATCCGCTTATGAGTAAAGATCTACTAGAAATGTGTAAACATATTATAGATCACTCTAATGCAACAATTCATATTAACACTAATGGCGGATTAAGATCTCCAAGCTGGTGGGAAAAACTAGGTAGTTATTGCGGTGATAGATTACTAATCTATTTTGATATTGATGGCATTAATAATGAAATGCATGCCAAATATCGTCGAGGCGTTGAACTAGACAAAGTATTGGAAAACATGGAAGCGATTTCTAATACTCCAGCCAATGTAAAAGCTTTTATTATTTTGTTTAAGCACAACGAAAATTACACCTACGACATGATGAATCTAGCTAAAATGTATGGCGCTAATGAATGTTATGTAATTAAATCAGACAGATTTTTAGTTAACAATAAATTTAGATTTGTAAATGAAGATGGAGAAGAAGAGTTTTTAGAAGAAATGACTAGAAAAGATTTATCAAGACATATTATGAATAGTGAGTGGGTTGACCGAGCAGAAGAATTTGTTCAGTCCAGACAGACTAAAGATAAAAATCAAATGAAAGACTTAGATAATGCCTACATCAGATAAGCCGTGTATCGAATGTATGTGGCAAAAGGATAACACTATATTAATTAATCCTGACGGTCAAGTATATCCATGCTGCTACTTAGGAAATATACATTACACGGCACTTGCTACTAATCATAAGAGTGGACTAACTTTCTCTAAGTATGAAGTATTAGCGAAATATCATGCTCAAAGAGAAAAGTTTAATATTAATACTAATAATATAGATGACATTTTAGAATCCGAATGGTTTAACGAAACTTTGCCTGAATCATGGGAAAGTTATGATACAACTCCTGGACCATGTTTACAGTGGTGCAATAATGCTGAGAAATAAAGGCAAGCCATTTATAATATGGGCATCAGCTAGAACAGCAAGTCTCGGTTTATATTATGATTATAAAGTCAAGAATAATCAGGTCGGGCACGAGACTAAGGGGCATCTACCTCTTGAAAAGGATGATAGCGAGCTAACATATCTTTTTGATAACAACTACTCTTTTTGTTATCATTTATCAGGATATGATCATATTGGCTCATCAATAGAAAAAGCTATACAACATTTGAGTCAGCAGCAGGACTACCATCATATAATTTTATATCGAGAAGATGCAGTTGCCAGATATAAATCTACATTGCTTGCTTTAGCTACAGGTGCTTGGCATGCTCAAGATAGATTTATTATAAATGATGCAAAGTGGGATGAGCATAAAGATAGAGATTGGGTTACACTAGAAAAGGAAATACAAAAACATTATTTCCATATAAAAGAGTGGCTTGATAACACAAATCAAGAATATGACGTTGTCGAATTTAATGAAGCTATAAAATACATATCTTCTTATACAGGTAATAATAACCATAAATTCCATAAAGCAATACCAGAAAATCCGAAACTTGAAAAAGAATTAGAAAAATTAAATTTAACTATTTTATAAGTGATTGATTCTCAACAAAACTATTTTTGCAAAAAGCGAAATTAACTGTGTACAAACGCTTTTGAATAGTGTAGGATGGTTACATCAAATGAGGAGATAGTCATGAAATTCGCAGTATACCAAATCCAACTCACAGCAGCTCAGCGCAAAACAGTTAACGAGTCTGGTGACTTCGACTCAGTACCAGCTTTTGCAGCTAAGACTAAAATGTCTATGGATTTCTCAGGCAATAAAATCGGTGGTCTGGCTTCTGATGCTTTTGATGCTGGTTACTACACTCACGTTGCTAACATCACAGCCGAAGATTACAACGATTGTTTCGAGGTTGGTAACATCGGTCCTGACGAAAACATTGAGCGTTTAGGTCTTATGTCTTCACTTTCAGTTGGTGATGTTATTGTCGCTGAAGATGGTACAGTAGCGGTTATCGCTCCAATTGGCTTCGTAGCTTTCTCTCACAATCCAAAGATAGCAGCATAATGGAAGGCGTAAATCAGGAAATACGTAATAGGATTCGTCTTTCGGTAGCAGCATACGCTTACGAATATAAAGACGATCCTGTTATGTCTGATGCTTCTTTTGATGAATTGTCTAGACAAATTGATATTACGGTTAAGACTGGTAATCGTAAACTAGACAATTTTTTTAAAAAGCATTTTGAGCCTGACACTGGTATGTGGATCCGCAAGCATCCTGAGCGTAACAAGTTGGATCACATCTATAGAAATTATTATGGAGGGGAAGCATATGGATCTTAAATTTACAACGTGCGGTGACTATATGAAAGGAAAAGAAGATGAAAAAGAATGGTTTGAATTTGGAGGAGTCACATACGATGTTACCTTCGGACAATCTGACACGGTTAGGCATGGCGGTCCTTTTGACCGCGGAAGCGCTGATTCGTACTATGGTCGTACTGTTGATCCCCATTATTGGCCTAGTGGCACTTATAAAGCACTTCGGGTAGAATCCATAGATATGACTAAAGATGAAATCCAAGAATATTATGCTGGCTACGAGTACAATGAAGTGTCTGGAGATAAGAAGGATTGGGGATGATTAAGGTCAACGGTAAAATCTTTAATTGTGTATTAGATGCTATTGAGTATCGCGATATCCTTGATGCTCACTATATAAAGGTAGTGTGGACTTATCTGAGTAAAGAAAGAGCAACAAATGATTACCGTCGAGTTTGATATGGATGAAACGCTTATCACTGTCTTAGACGATACCGGAGAGTTGGAGGATGTGTCAGTCTTTATGTTTGAAGACTATATACACATTCGGCAATGGAATGAGAAGATGCAAAAGTTTGATGTAATTACTATGAAACCTGAAATGTATTTGAAGCTAATGCGAGCATGGAGATTGCCTGAAGGTTCTTACGTGATGAATTATGAGTAGGTGTGACAACTTGTCACATGTACATTACTGTGTTTTTAGTGTAGTATGATTTTATAACATGGAGAATAATATGACTGATCAACAAAAAGCAGACCGTCTTGCACTTATCGCTAAAATCGCACATAAACAAAAAGTCGAAAAAGCAACAAAGGTACGGATGGCTAAAGTAAAGGCCAGCTCTAAAACTCTCACAAAACGTGTACCTAAAAAAGCTCGTTCGTTCATGGACATTCCTAAAGAAGGAAACAATGTTTACGCGTGGACTGATGCATCAAAATATGCAAAAGAATATTATGGAGAAACCTTGTATGAAACAACCAGATACGACAACGAATGGGATTAATGGAATTGAAATGGAATTGATGCTGAACCCTATTAAGGCTCAGCTTGATGACATGGATAAGAAGATCAATACTCTATGCGAAGTAACGTTAGCTTGGAATGAAAGCATTGATAACATTAACAGGCATCTGACCGAAAGCATGGAAGTAATTAAACAGGAAATAGGAATTTCCAGCTGGGTTGATGATAGCAGTGCACTCATCGATATCAATAAATTTATTTTGAAAAGTTCTTATGAAAAGGACGAAAAGGATGAGAAGGTAATTAGACTCAAACCTGAATTATTTAATGGAGGCGAAAGCAATGATGATGGAAATTGAATTGGAGAAAATTGTGAACCGTAATGAAATGATTGAAGAGTTGCTTAAACGCAACTGCAAAGTCATTTTTCAAAAAGTTGATGGAACGGAACGTACTATGATTTGTACGTTACAAGAATCAGCTATTGGAACTGACAAAGCACAGCGTGATGTAAAGTCTCGCAACGAAAATGTAATAGCAGTTTGGGATGTAGAAAATAAAGGATGGCGGTCATTTAAAACCGATTCAGTAATTTCTTTTTCTTAATAAATAAATAAAAAGGAGATTACATGTATATTTCACTCGAAGTGTTTTTTGCAATTGTTACGTGCGCAGTTTCGTATTTTACATATGTATTAGGTAAACGAGACAATGAAACACATCGACAAGAAATTGTTGATGCTACTATAGATTATCTTATTAATGAAAATATGGTCAGATGGGAACGCAGATCCGACGGCGAAATAGAATTATTTGCGCTCGACGAAAAATAAGTGTGTACATCCGATTAAAACTGTGTTAGAATAGTGTTATTGATGAGGAATATATGATGAACAAACCTGTGAAAATTCGTAAGAAGCGTAAGCCAATGTCAGCCGAACAACGTGAAGCAGCTGCTGAACGTCTTAAGCTAGCCCGCGAAAAGCGTATGAAGAATAATCCTCCCACCTATAAAAACATTCATGAAAGTGTTTTAGCTATTCCAGACGATCAGCCTATGTCTCTAAAGAGCGTACGGCATTGGATTAAAACACAAAAGGATCTTATGTCATCAGAGCGTAAAGCTATGAAGATGGATCCTCAAAATAAAACTGGAGCATATAGTCGATATCATAATTGTCAAGCATACATCCGTAATCTAGAACGTTATTTACGTGATGGCACCTATATAGACGGGTTTTACGGTGAGTACGGTAAGTCTCTTATGAAATGGAAATGTGTAGTTCCTTCGTATGATAAAGAGGGTAATATTAAACGTACTCATGGTGTCTATTATGAAGACCTAGGTATGACTTGGAGTGACTATGATTGAATCAAAATTCTTAACTAAATCGAAATTCAGTGTTCTTATTGAGAACGCTGTCATCAAGCAGAAAATGTCATACATGGACGCTGTTCTCGACGTCTGTGATAAAAATAACATTGATCCTGAGGATGTAAAGAAATTTATATCCACCCCGATTCGAGACAAAATTGAAGCCGAAGCAATGCGGCTTAACTATCTTCCGAAAGGAAATACACTACTTTTTGAATAGGAGAGTACTATGACACAAACTCGTGACGAACGTATGGCAAAATCAGAGGCAGCTCGTGATAAACGTAAGATGCTTAAAAAAACCTTACTGTCGAAAACTGAAAGGTTTTATACGAGAATGAGAAAACTCCGACGAAAGAAGTCGAAACAAAATTTATAAATACGGTGTACAACAACGTAAGAATGTTGTATAATAATACAGTTAATACTACAGCAATACAAGGAAAAATAAATGTCTTTTGCAAATCTAAAGCGTAACAAGGATAATATCTCTAAACTCATTAAAGCTGCTGAAGCAACCGGTGGTGGTGGCGAGAAGAAATCCTATGCAGACGAACGTCTGTGGAAACCTACAGTAGATCAAGCGGGTAATGGTTACGCCATTCTGCGATTCCTTCCTGCTCGTGAAGGTGCAGAACTGCCTTGGGCACGGTACTGGGACCATGGTTTTAAAGGACCAACAGGTCAATGGTACATTGAAAAGTCTCTCACATCTATCGGCCAACCAGATCCAGTAGGCGAATTGAATTCTCGTCTATGGAATACTGGTATTGAAGAAGATAAAGAAGCTGCTCGTCGACAAAAACGTCGGTTGCATTACGTAACTAATGTCTATGTTGTATCTGATCCATCTAATCCTGAGCGTGAAGGCCAAGTCTTCTTGTATCAGTTTGGTAAGAAAATCCATGACAAAATTATGGATATGATGCAGCCTGAATTTGCTGATGAAGATGCAGTAAATCCATTTGATATGTGGGAAGGTGCAGACTTTAAACTTAAGATTCGTAATGTCGAAGGTTATCGTAACTATGACAAATCTGAGTTTGCTCGTCCAGCTCCACTCTTGGGTGGCGATGATGCGGCGCTAGAAGCTGTCTATGATAAGATGTATGATCTATCCGAATGGTCAGATCCTTCAAGTTATAAGACATACGATGAACTTAAAACTAAACTGAGTTCCATCCTCGGTGAGGTTGCTGGTATGGGTGCGATGACTATGTCGCAAAACACTCAGATGAATGAACCTGAGTCTGCTCCATCACCGCAACGCATCGAACCGGTGGCGGCAGAGAATATCAAAGTCGAAGACGATGATGACACTCTAAGCTATTTTGCAAAATTAGCTGAAGCCGACTAAAAATCCTAAAGAGGAAGTGGCCCTCTACTTTAGGTCGGTAAAAGCACTGGTACCGGATAACCCAGTCGGTTGATGCATACGTGAAATGCATATAGAAAGGGAGGCACCTAGGAAGGCCTCCCTTTTGATTTATTGAACAAGCGCAAACCCGTCATTATTATTACCGGTTGCAACTGCAGTAGTAGTGGAGCTATTACTGTTATCAGTGTTGCTATTATCGATATTATTAATAACTACCTGCTGAAAGTTTTTGCCCAGTTCGCTTGCTATAGCTTGTACAGCCTGAAGAGCCGCTGCCGTTTCAGAATCTCTTGTGCTAACGCGTTCTGCTGTAGAAGAATTATTAGCATTAATTCTAGATCGAGCTACGGCCCGTGATGAGTCGTCTCCTAGACCCACAGAAAATGTTGGCATTACTTCAAACGGAAATCTGTCTTTTATAAAGTCTGGAATAAGGCTTGATGTTGGTTTAGGTATTGTTATTCCAGGGAAGCTGAATTGCAATGATTCAGATAATATAATATATAATTCATCACCAAGGTTATTAATAAAATTAAACACTTTATCAAAAGCATTTTTAAATCCATTAGTGATTCGTGTTACCTGGTAATTAAATTCAGCTGCGACTAGATCTCTCATTAGTCCAAAGTTATCGCCGACAAACCTTACTACGTTTTTGATTCCATTCCATACTGGATCAACCATGTCAGTAAAACTAAATCCTCTTAAGATTTCTGCAGCGTTTTCCATACCAAACTTTTCAAGCAACCAGGCAGGTATCGTTATAAAGAGCAAGTCAAACGCTTCGGTAATACCTTTAACTACCCCAAGAAGACCTCCTTCAATACCTGCTATTAACTTCTCTCCGAAGGTAGCGCCTTCTTCTTCGCTAGTAAATCCGTCATAAAACCCTGTAACAAAATCTATAACGCTTATCAATATTTGCGTAAAGGGTCTCAATACGGTTTTCAATACAAGCTCTATAGGCTTAAGTAAAGGTTTTAAAAATCCATAAGCTTTATCAAGGAAATCAGTAACTTTACCAAATGCACCAGCGAACTTCTCGGCAATACTAACACCGTCTTCTCCTACGCCAAATGATATTTTTGGAAACTTAGGTAATTCAAGATCAATTTTACTTACATAGTCACCGACGGCACTTAAAAATCCTATCTTAGGAATTTCTGGGACCTTAAGATCTATTTTACTTATTTTGTCACCAGCCTGATTTAAAAAACTTATTGCTGGTACTGACAATTTAAATTTAATATTATCAATAAATTTACCAGCGTCATCGATAAAATTGATTGCTGGCAACTTAATTTTAAAATCGATAAAGTTAGTTATTGCTTTACCAGCATCATCGACAAAATTAATTACTGGTAGCTTGATCTTATAGTCAATAAAATCTGCTATCTTTGTTCCAGCAGCGTCAACAAAATTGATTACTGGTAGCTTGATCTTGTAATCTATAAAGTCACTAATCTTTGTTCCAGCTGCATCAACAAAATTGATTACTGGTAGCCTAATTTTAAAATCAATAAATTCACCAATGGCCTCACCAGCAGAGGTAATAAATCTAGGAATAGGAATTTGCGGCAATTTTATTTTACCCCAGCTCCCATCTTCAAATGTTATTTTAGGTAATTTAGGCAGCTTAAACTCTGTTATAGATTTTAGCGAGGTTCCAAGTGCGGTAAGAGACGCTTTTGCATTTTTAACTAGTCTAGGAAGATCTAAAGCTTTAAGAGCAGCATCAAAGCCGGTAAGCGATGCTAAAGATGCAATGCCCAATGGGCTAGTTAACAGTCTTAGTGCACCATATAAAGAAGCAAGATCTCCTAAACCAATAGAGCCAGTAGTTTTTTCAAGAGCCTTACTAATACCAGCTCCGGTAGTACCACCGGTTTTACTACTGCCTTCTATCTTATCTTCTAGGCTATCTCCACCAAAAAATTTTCTTACAAGTACGCCAGTTAAATCATCGACCGATTTAGTCGTTTCCGTTTGAGCGTCAATAAGGTCATCGGTCTGCTTCATTTCTGAACGCATAACGTGTATAAGATCGTTTAGTGTTGTATCAGCCATTTATTTGCTCAAACTCTTGTCTCTTGCTCTCTCATTTTCTTCTTTAATATGTTCAATAAGCAGTGTTAAATAAATTTCCCTCTCCCAGGGTACCATGTTTTCTATTTCAGATAACGAATAATGGTGATGTTGCATCAAAGCAAAATTCGTTTTAAAATATCCAACTAATGATTCATGAGAAAGGCATATTACAAAAAATCGTTCATACCCTGGAGCGTCATATGATTTTCATGTCCGCATGATTTACACTTATAATCTAGCTCGTGCTTTAGGGTTGGCATTGCCTCAACAAATTCGCGAATCTTTGAAAACTGATCTCCACTTAGTGATTCGATAAACTCCATAATCTCTTCTTCAGATTCATCTCTAAAATCAATTCTTTCTTGTGGAGTCTCAACTGCTTCAATGCAACGAGAAACCATTTTAAATGTCATTTCTGTTTGCGATTCAAATTGTCCAAGATCTAAAAGATCGTTATATCTAGGCCAACGCAACGATAGCGTAAGCTCATCAGTAATAGCCACCTTTGACTCTATTTCTGGCACTTCAATTTGAATAGCTTCGATAGGAATAATAGCGTCATTTGATGTTTCGCATTCACTACATTTTAAACCTACCTTTGTAGTTTCACCTACTGACTTAGCTCGAATACGTGTAAACAAGTATTCTACATCAAACGTTGTAAGTTTGTTTTTGTCAATAGTATCCTGTACGCACGATTCAATGGTGTCAACAACGGCATTCATTGCTTGACCTTGATCCTGAGATTCCATCGCAAGCATAAGAACCTTTTCTTCTTTTACAAGGTACGGTCTAAATCTTACTGCTTGTTTCGTTGAGGGTATTACTACGTCATACTTTGGTACATTATTAATTTTTGGTAAAGCCATTATACAGATCTCCAGTCTTTATATGATAATTGCACATTCAATTCAACCATTCCATTTTGTTCGTTATTAAACTGTATAGCGTTCATGGTTGTAGGAAACGCCTTGTCTAATACGCATGTGTACACAGATTTTGCACTCGTAAATAAATCAATATCTATGTCTACGTTCAGCTGCCCGATATTAAAATTAATATCAATCGGAAGATCAAGAGCAGCGCCTTTTTCTAATTGTTCTATTCTCACTTCAAAACCATATTCGTCAGGATAATTCAAATCTTTAGTATCAAAGTTTATAATAAGACTTTGCCAATATTCAAAATACTCTTTGACCGCATAATCATTTGTAACATGAAACGTCAATGTCACATCATCCTGAGCATACATATATGCTTGCTTAACTTGTTTCATACCAACGATACGTTCATTCGTAAGTATCTGGCGACCTGGAAGCTGCACGTCTTTACACAATAAATTTAATTGACGAGTACTGACGATACCAGGTAAAGCAGGAAGATATACTCTAAATAAATTAGGGGAAGCAATGCCACGGCTAATTGCACCTTTAAGTTCATCTACAGAAAATGACATTAGATAGCAGCCCTTGAATCTTTGTATACAGTAGATTTGCCAGACTTTTGAAAATCTGCGGTTGGTAGAAACGTAGCGATCTCCCACTCAGGCGGAGGTACGTATGCAAACCTACTTCTTACATTTGAATTAAGATAGTGTTTAAAGCATGGCTTAAAATATTTTAACTTCGAAGCTCTTTTAAGTGTATTGTACGTCGCCTGGAATTTTGTAGTCTCATCATATTTTCTATTGTTTGTTATATCCATAAGACTATCTAACATTTTTGCACGTAGTGGTACAGGTAGATAATGTAGATTTAATCCATAGAATCCGCCTGGTGCAGGACCAACCACTACTGTCAACGGAAAGCTATCGTAATACGGCAGGTCATCCTTTGTTTTAGGATCGTAAAAGAACATATACATGTTGCCTGCAATGCCACGATTCTTTAGCTCAATAGGATCTTCCTTCATCAATTGAGAACGATTGACTTTACCCATAGCTTGCGCTTTGCGTCTAAACCAATTCATTGACTCTTTTGTGCGAGGATTGATCCCTGCTCTAAATGCTTCATATTCTAGTTTTTGAAATATATTTGCCATACGAGTATTTATATGTTATTTTTTCTTTTTTCTCACAGGACCTAGCGGCTTTAATTTCTTCAGCGGTTTAGGCATAATACCCATGTTCTGCAATGTATGCTCGGTCCATACTTGAAATTCCCAGTTACGATCCTTTGCAAAACTGTTTGCGGCTTCCCATTTGTTCATATTCTTGACATATGTAAATGCTTCTGTGATATAACGCTTTGTTCGTTTAGAGCCGGTAGGTGGTTTAGTCTCTTTATCAGGTTTAATCTCTACAAGTATAGTACGATCTTCTAAGACAATTTTAAGATCAGGAAAGTAACGATGATAACGTTTATCGCCATCATAATAATATGGTACAACTATCTCTTCGCTAGACCAGCCCTTTACTTTAGGATTATCATCACACCATTTAAAGCAATGCCTTTCCCACATTGATCTAAATACAATGTTAGTATGATCTCCATTGTATTTCTTTGGGTTCTTTGGTTTGTATTTGCCTGAGTATGCCATAAGTTTCCATATAAATAGTCATAAGTTTTTTAAGTATTTATTGGAAAAAATATGCCAAAATATAAATTTCCTCTCGAGAATCAGGATGACTATAAAGGTGTAATCTATTTTACGCAGCTTATAGAAATTCCACCTACGATCAAAACTGATGCCTTTCAACGGCAGATGGATAATGAAGGCGGCGGTGGCACAGATATACGAGATCTCGGTGATATATTCTTTAGCAGCCTTCAATCGGGGTCTGTCACAACCGGTGAGACCGTACAATTATATTTACCTGCAGCAATTGCTGTACAAGATGGCGTAGAGTTTGACAATACATTTTCTTTTGGAATTGCTGGTGAAGCGGCACGTCAAAGTCTAAGCAGAGGCAGCGGATCGGTTCTTGGCGGAGCTTTGTCTTCGGCATTAGGCACAGGTGGTATCGGTTCTATCTTATCGAATTTGAATAGTCCAGATATTGCACGTGTAGCTGCAGCCGGAGCCGCTAAAAAATTAGGTTCAACTGCAGGAGGTGTGGTATCAAGTGCGACAGGTACAGTAGTTAATCCTAATATTCGTGCGGTGTTTAAATCTGTTAGACCTAGAGAGCATTCGTTCTCATTTAAATTCTTACCAAGGTCACAAAGAGAAGCAAGAGAAATAGGTGACATTGTCGACTGGTTTAGGCAAGAGATATATCCAGAACCTATCAAGGTCGTCGCTGGTGGCCGAAGTCTACCAGTCGGATATAAGTTCCCAAATAAAATGGGTATTCGTATGAGATACGGAAATAAAGATATTGGAGCACAACTTCTTCCAGCTTATATACAATCAATGAATACAAACTATAACGCAACTACTATGTCGTTCTATCGTGACGGTGAATTTAGTGAAATAGATTTGACACTTAACTTGGTTGAATTTAGAACATTAGATAAAGATGATATTAAACACGGATTTAATGTTTACGGTAAAAACTTTAAAGACATTTATGAAGAATTTTTTAATAGTTTAACTAACGACGCAGAAGGACCTCCATAATGTCTACTTATTTTAAAAACTTTCCGCTGACTGATTATAATTTTGGATTAAACATTCCTTCTGTTAGATTTCAGAATCTAAGTGCATATGTAGATGTTATTGATCAGATTAAGGATAATCTATCGTTTTATACATATCATAATATTCAAGAAGGCGACAGACCTGACCAGGTATCACAGCAGCTATATGGTTCTACAGATTTTTATTGGACGTTCTTTCTATTGAATAGTACTCTTAGAGAACAAGGGTGGCCTTTATCTTATGACACACTTTTAAAACTAATTAATAAACAATTTCCTGATACTGTCGTCGAAACACGAAGCAATCTCACCGGTATTTTTAAGGTTGGTCAAACTGTAACTGGTTCCACATCAGGTGAAACCGGCATTATCGTGCATAGAAACTTAGATCTCGGGCAGTTAACGATTAAAGGAACAAAGTATTTTAATGGATCTGAGGTTCTTACCTCACAGGTTGGCGAGGAAGTCCAGTCTATTACACTGATTAGTTCTATCTCAGAAAAGAATGCGACACGGTATTGGGAAACCGTTGTCAACGATAAGAAAGAGCAGGTCGATATCAATCCATATGACGCAAGACCTAGTGCATATACACCTATTAGTAATTTTGATTACTTTATTACAAAGAATGACGAGCTTAAATCAATTAGTGTATTGAAGCCTGATGTTGTTCGTGATGTATTTAATGAATACCAGGATAAATTTTTAGATGCCTGATTATGTACCAAACGATCCGCATGAGTATGAATTAGAATCTATTATACTCTCAACTCAGCGTAATGCTCATGATGTAGATATTACTACATCTATGGTTGAACTTGAGATCTTTGAGCATCTCGATAGAGCTTATTTGACAGGATCTTTGACATTTGTCGATGGCGGCCGTGTTATTGAAATCATAGATTTTCAGGGTACAGAATACGTTGATATACAACTAAAGCTGCATAATACTTCGCATAGGGTAGTTAAACGGTTTATCGTAAGGCAGGTTAATTCCATTGTTCCTTCAACCGATACTACAGACGTTGTTACTCTTGCACTTATTGATTACGATGCATACTACAGCTCGCTTGTGAATGTAAATAAAATGTATGAGGGTAAGCCAAGTAAAATTATCGGTGATATATTACGAGATAATTATGGATCAAGTAAAAGAGTATCTAGAGCAGGTGAAGCTAATATCCTACAAGAACAAAACTGGGATACAGCAAGCGAAATACCTGAAGTAGCTGCACAAGCTATTACAAAATCTACGTCGTATGAATTACAATCTGCATTTAGATATATCGTGCCAAACTTAACGCCGCTCGAAGCCATTGAGGTTATTAAGAAAAGAACTACCGGTTTAACTGGTACACCATTCTTTTGCTTTGCATCACTTGCTGATAATAACTTTAGATTCTTTGATCTATACACGCTCATACAACAACCACCGATTAATGTAGATGGTCCGTATTTTTATTCTGGTCAGTTAACACAATCATTGCCAAGCAGCGGTTCAGACTTAAGTAAATCTATATCTCATATGAAAACACCAAAGAATGCTAATACACTAGAACTAATTGGTAATGGCGATGTAGGTGCTTTGTATGAATTTGTAGACACGACACATGGATTAGAGTTTAACGTTGCCTATGATTTAGACAAAGTAATGAAAAATCTATTACAAACTAATGCATATCCTGCAGCTGATACAAGAACAACCTTTAATGAAATTCCTATTAGCGAATATAAGTCAAAGCGTGTACATAAGATCGCTACAGCAAATACGTACTACGATTCAAGGAATATATATGAAGAGAGTTCGGCATCAAAGCACGCAGCAAAGAGTATCCAGAAATCAGTACGCAATCTTCTTGGTAAATCTATATTAGAAATAACGGTACCTGGCCTTAACTTCATGCCACAAGGCGGCCATAAAACTATTGGAAGAACCTTGTCAGTCGTTTCTATTGCTGACATTACTCAACACAGAGAGATATATGATCGCAAACGTAGCGGCGACTATTTAGTATATGCTTCTAAACATTCGTTCACGCAAGACAGATATAGCGTTGGGTTAAGTCTTGTAAAGATCGCTAATTACAGAGGAAACACTGCAGTCAGATGATGGAACATTACGGAGATAACGTAAGGTGGTTTATTGGTGTAGCAACTAATAATCTAGATCCTCTGCAACTGGGAAGAGTGCAGGTGAGAATTTTTGGTATTCATTCCAGAGATCATATTGCTATTCCTAATCATGCATTACCATGGGCGACTGTCTTACAGGGTACACATTCAGGCGGTACATCGGGTATCGGTATGCTGCCACAAATTTTACCAGGTGCACAGGTATTTGGTATGTTTTTAGACGGTAAAGAATCACAATTGCCATGCGTCGTTGGCGTAATGCCAAAGATTGAAATACCATCTGAACAGCAGTTATCAGGTATGCAGCTAAAGACTTCCACGTATAGCATAGGTTATGGCGTCGGTCAAGTAGATCCTGCTCTTGCAAGAGCAGCTGGCCTTACGACTGAACCCAATGTAGTACCAATCGGTGCTGGTACAGTTGGCTCTACAAATGTTGAAAGAGCGTTTAATTACTTTACGAGTCGAGGCTTTAGCGAAAAGCAAGCTGCAGGTATGGTCGGCAATTTAATTGTAGAATCAGGAACTGAATTACCTCCACACGGGCCCAGGGGAGACGGTGGGAAGGCTGCAGGTATTGCACAATGGCATCCTGGCCGTAGAAATATATTTGAACAGGTTTATGGTAAACCATGGCAATCTAGTACGTTTGAAGATCAATTGCAGTTTATCGTATGGGAATTAAATAACGCTGATAGTCATTCAGGCAGTTTAAATAAAAAAGCTGGTGATGCTTTAAAACAAGCAAACACGGTACAAACTGCAGCAACCATATTTGATGCGCAATACGAAAGAAGTTCTGGCGCTGCAAGATCTCGTAGGATCAACAGCGGATTGGCTGTATATGAGGAATATGCAAATGGTTAGTTTTAATAGGGTTAACTCTGCGCTATCAAGTTATAATCAAAGGTTAAGTACAGCCGATTTTGCCAGTGCTGCTCCTACAGTTTTGGGTGAATATAATGCAAAGTTAACGTCAACTGTAGGCAAAACAGTAGGGCAAAAAGTTAACGGATTTGAGGCAATAAGCCAATTAGAAGACTATAGCGGTCAGTTAGGTGATAATCTCTTTGGCCTTGCTACAGTAGCTTTAACATCAGAAGTTGAAGGCTTCCTTGATACTCTAATTGAAAACATTGAAGACGCCTTTACTAACCTTGGTGGCGGCCATGCAGAGTTTACTGATGTATTAACAGCCCTTGGAACACTTGCTGTATTAACAGGTACTAATCCAGGTTCTGCATTTTTAAAGAGTTATTATGGTGGTAGTTCGTCGAATGCCATGGCGGTACTCTTATCAAAAGCAACTGGCAAAAACGTATCGCAACTCTTAAGTACAGTAGAAACCTTACAATCTGCAGGCTCAAAACAATTTGTACAGGCAGCGTTTGGAAGAGTCTTATCAGAAGTACTAAATCCTATTATTGCTGAGTTCAACAAAAAAGTAGATCTAAATCTTGGTACTGCAATTGATAAAGTACTACAAGCAATTGTTGACGTTGTTGATAGTCCGGTAGCATTGATTATTAACGATCTTACCGGAGGTAAGTTATTAGGCGCTGAGCTAAACAACGCCATTCGTTTGTTATCAAATGGGCAGTATGCAGAAGCAATTCTACTTGTATCGCAAAATTCAAATGAACCATATTCGGTTATCGAAGAAAGATTGTTGAACATTGATACAAAAATATCAACACGAATTACATATACAGGATCAACGACGCTGCCAGTCTTTGATATCGGTTCAAATGCGAATGGATGGGAAGGTGTTGCAACTACGACAATCACAAATCGCTCAAACGCATCGAGCCCTATTAATTACAATTTTACAAGACTAGGCGGTGTACAAGAACTTGAAGCGGATATGCGATCAGCTACAAGAGATATTAGTGAAACTGTTATCCATTGGTCTGCAACATATTTGGATCAAGATATTGGTTCTGAAGAAATACATGGATGGCATAGACAACGTGGATTCAGTGGGATTGGCTATCATTATGTCATTCGTCGTGATGGAACAATAGAACGTGGCCGGCCGATTAATATTACTGGTGCACATGCTAAAGCCAATGGTCATAATAACTTAAGTATCGGTGTTTGCCTTGTTGGTGGGTACACTGTTCCATCTGCAGTTGGTCTACGAAATCCACCGGCAGGTTCGGAATCGTTTACAGAAGCTCAAACAAAGACTATGAATGAATTTTTAAATACGTTTTATAAAGTATTTCCTGGCGGTCAGGTATTCGGACATAATGATACTGATCCAAATAATAAAATCGATCCAGGATTTGACGTATCTAAATACATTCGTAATACTTTTAATAAGAGTAACGTGACAATCGGAACATCCCAACCCCTTTCACCTGCGCAAATCGCACAAGCTAGAGCAAATAATGTGGTATCATGACAACAGAAAACGATGAAATAGAACAGCGCCAGCTTATATATGGTAACTCAGTATATAGCGAAGGCGTTTATCCTGTAGGATATCAAGACCCAGGTGGATTGTATCCGAAGACTGCATACTATTATCAGTCTTCACTAAACCAGGCTGCACGTGGTTTAATTCGTAATGAATTATCCACAAACGGTGGTATACCTACTTTAGGAACTGAAAGAAACTATGATCTTTCTTCTGAAATTCCTGAAGCAGCTGCAGCAGCCCAAGGATATTCAGTATATCCTAAGAATCAGGTATGGGAAACTCCGGGCGGTCATGTAATCGAATTAGATGATACGCTTACAAATGAACGTATTATGATTCGGCATAAGTCAGGATCTGGTGTAGAGATTAAGCCTGATGGTACGGTTTATATAAGCAGTATCGATGATGTTCTTATTAGTTGTGCAAATGATAAGCATGTAGTGGTCGAAGGTAATGCTCATATGACATACCAGGGTGATCTTAACGTTGATGTAGCCGGAGACTATAACCTATCTGTAGGTGGTAATAAAACACAAATTATTAATGGTGATCTTGTTTCAGAAATCGATGGTGCAAAAAGAACAAACATTGGTTTAAACGAAGGCACTACTGTAAAAGGACACCAATCAAATACTGTTGCAGAGACAAAGATCGATACGATTCTTGGTGGCTATACTGCTGCAGTAAAAGGTAAGTTTGAGATTGCTAATGAAGGTGACATGGGTATCTTTGCGTCTGGATCTCAACGTATTACGTCAGAGACACGTCAGAACATGACGTCACCTGATACAAACATTCATGCTACGAACCTATCGGTCTTTGGCGATGTTGGTACGTTTGGTGGTGAAAATATTGTACTATATTCATATAACCATCATTTAGGGAATACTTTATGGTTAGGCGATGGTGACGGCGGATCTGGTACAATTAACGTAGATACGATTCGTGCTGTGCGTATTGAAGTTGACGGTGATATTGTAGCAAGTAATAGTATGACTGCACCTACGTTTCATGGTGATCTTGATGGTGTTGCAGAAGAAACGCGACAGTCCAGGCACCAACTGTATTCTGATCCGGACACAGACGCAGGATCTGCAGGTAATGTAGGTGCGCCAGGAGCTCCAATTACAAATAATGCAATTAACACCGATGTTCTCGCTGATGATATTAAGGCGACTGCTATTCCAAATCTTGATGTAGCAAATACATATCAAAAATCAGCCTATGGTATTCAGGATGTATTAGTAGATCCTGAAGGTGAGTTAAAGAAACTTATTAATAAAACTGATTTGACTGGTGGCGTAACTGATAGAAATCTAACTACAAGCGAAGTTAGATCTAAAATGCGTGACAATGCTACGTTAAACAATACCGACTTTACATCGATACAAATTGCTGAAGGCAAACTAAATCCAGAATACAGTTCACCAAATCCTAAGAAGATCGGTCGTACTGCAAGTTCTAAACCAACTGTCAGCGAGAACAATACTATTGTAGGACCGGTTGGTCCAGTGGATAAAGGAGCGGGTCCACGATGAGCGACTTTAATTTTTATCACTCATACTATACACCAAATCCAGGAATTCGTAAGATTGTACCTGACCCGGTGTTTAATCCTAATAATGCGGTACGGATCTATTCGGGTACTAAACTAGCAAAGGGTGTAAGCATCGGCAAGTTCCTTGGTGGTGCAGGTGAAAAAACAAATCTAAATCATATTACATCTGATGCTGATAAGCTACAGATTGCACGTCAGTTATATCTTCAGGCCATGGCGATGAATACGGTCAATACAGATACTGGTAAATTTGCTAATAATCGACTCATTGTTGTAGAAGGATTATATAAAAAAGGTCCTAGCGAAAAGCTTACGTCAGGAAGTTTAAATGATTTGGCAACAAAAGGTCAAGTCGTGGTGTATCAGCTTATTGACGGTAATGGTAACCCGGATCATATTGCTATGTTTGATCTTGCTGTGTATTGGAAAGATAGTATCCTATTCGATAAGATTATATTAGATTATGACACGTTTAACCCAGATAAAAGTTTAGAATGTCATGTAATTTTACAAATGCCGGTAGTAAATTCAAACTACGAAGCAAGATTTAAAAAAGAACTTGAAACAAGATACAATGGAAATCTACAAACTTCAGGTGAACTAGCAGAATTGCTTGAATAAAATTATAAATAATACAAATTATCTGGAATACATTTATGGCAACCACACGTAACTTTGCAGTCGAAGATGGCAACCTAACATCAGGTAGTGTCGTCACGTCTCGTAGTAAAAATTATGTAGATATTGATTTGTCATTTGAACCACGTTCTGATGGCGATATATTTAAAAAGACAGATGCTGCAGCCGTAAAACAGGCAGTTAAGAATATCTTAACCACAGGTTTTAGAGAGCGCCCTTTCTTTCCATCATTTGGTGGAGGTTTGGGTAATGCGTTATTCGAACTTATGGATGACGGAACTTCATATGAAATTGAACAGGCAATCATTGCTTCTATTCAAAACTATGAGCCAAGAGCCGTGCTTGATAAAGTAACTGTAAGTGATAACATAGATAATAATTCAATAGATGTAACCGTTCGTTTTGGTATTGTAAATGTCGGCGAAATTGTTACGGTCGAAACATCCTTATCAAGGCTGAGATAATATGGCAACTACTGTACAAAATACTAAATTAGATTTTGATAATATCAAAAACTCACTTAAAACTTATTTTGCTCAGCAACCTGAGTTTGAAGACTATAACTTCGAAGCTTCTGGTCTTTCAAATATTTTAGATGTACTTGCATATAATACACATTATAATGCTTTGACTGCTAACTTTGCATTGAATGAAGCATTCTTGTCAACAGCACAGCTAAGAAGTTCTGTGGTTTCTCATGCTGCAACACTTGGTTATGTTCCTCGTTCACGTACATCCTCTCGTGCCGAAGTAAATCTAAGTTTGAACCTGTCGGGCGTCGCGGGCCGCCCTGGTTCTGTAGTTATTGGCGCTGGTACAACATTTACGGCTGATGCTGGTGATACGACATATACGTTTCGTACCATAGAAGATTATACTGCGACTGATGATGGCGATGGGTTTTATCAATTTTTAAATGCTAATGGTGAATCTACAATTCAAATCTTTGAAGGTAGTGAGAAAACAAAAACGTTTTATGTTGGTGAAGTTGGCGAAAGACAACTTTATGTTATTCAAGATGAAGCCATTGATACTACGACGGCTGCAGTTTATGTGTATGATACGCCATCAAGTTCTAACTTCGTAACATATACTCCTATTACAAATGCTGTTTCAGTAAATTCGCTATCACGCTATTATCAAATCTCAGAAGCGCCAAATGGTTTTTACGAACTAAACTTTGGTGATGGTATTTCATTTGGTAAATCTCCGGAGGCTGGTAACAAGATCGAAGTAGTTTATCTTTCTTGTGTAGGTGCTGCAGCAAATAACGCATCACTCTTTTCTCCAACTAATACGGTATCGGTTGCTGGATCAAATTACGCGTTAAACGTTACGACAATTGCAAATTCTGGCGTCGGCGGTGCACGTCAATCAATCGAATCTGTTAGACAAAATGCTCCTATTGCGTTTGCTGCACAACAAAGACTTGTTACTGCTGAAGATTATAGAGCCGTTATTCAACGTAACTATGCTACAGTAACTGACGCTATTGCATGGGGTGGAGAAGATAACGTTCCAGCAAATTTCGGTAAAGTTTACGTTTCACTTGTATTCGAAGATGGTACAACGGTCGCTCAACAAGACGCTGTCAAAAACTCAATTGTACAAGAAGTGACAACCAACTTGTCTATCTTATCAATTGATACAGTGTTTGAAGATCCAGTACGTACATATCTTGAAGTTATTCTAACATTTAACTTTGATCCTAACTTAACAGGACAAACAATTAAATCTACAGAATCTAATGTGTTTGCAGAATTGCAGGCGTATGTAGAAGAAACACTCAAACAATTTGGCGGCGTGTTTAGACGTTCAGAGTTATTAGGTCGAATTGATGATTTGTCTGATGCTATCTTGAACTCTAGAGCTACAGTAAAGCTTCAGCAAAGGTTTATTCCAGATTTAACACAATCTGCTTCTTATAAGATTTATTTCCCGGTTGAGTTAGCCGCGCCATCTGATACAGACTTTATTGTTACATCTTCTACGTTTATTTTTAATAATAAAGTTTGCTCTGTCAAAAATGCGCTTGATAATACTAAACTTCAGATTATTAATTCTATTGGTGAAGTTGAAGTAGATAACATTGGGTCATATGAAGCATTGACAGGTATTGTTACTTTAACAGCATTTGCTCCGTCTACTATTACTGCAGGAGTTAACTTCCTAAAACTCAGCGGAGTTCCTGCTAACCAGTCTACAGTTCGTCCATTGAGAAGTTATATCCTTGATCTTGATGAAGGTCCATCGTTTGCGACAAGCGCTGTCGATAGGCAACAAACAGATATTACAATCGGCGGCGGTACTGGTGTTTCTTCTTCAACATCTGGAACAGCAGGAACATTTGTACGAGCTCCAAGTCTTGGTGGTAGTGGGTATTAATAAATGTCGCATGTAGCTGATTTTAATCGTACACAGCCTAATATTAGGTATTACAGTGTAAAAGAAGTATTGCCTCAGTATTTTTCTGAAGCATATCCTAACCTTGTTACATTTTTAGAAGGCTACTATGATTATTTAGATTCTGACGAAACAATTGATGGCATTAAAGATTTATCAAGTGTTTATGATTTAGAAAGTACAGATCTAGAATATATCGATTACATTTTTAAAACAATTGCTGATGGCGCTAACTCTACATATTTTGGTGAACCTCGTGAAGTACTTCGAAACTTTGCTAATTTTTATAGAGTAAAAGGAACAAAGTATTCAGCTGAAGGATTTTTTAGAGCGTTCTACGGCATTGACGTAGAAATCGAATATCCTAAAAATAATCTTTTCATTGTAGGTGAATCACAAATTGGTACAGAATCATTAAGATTTATTCAGAACAGTGCATTGTATCAAATCTTTTCTGTTCTAATTAAATCTTCTATACCATTAGGAACATGGAAAGATTTATATAAAAAGTTTGTTCATCCGGCTGGATTCTTCTTAGGTGGTGAGGTTGTTCTAGAACTTCCTTCAACTAACTCAAATATTTTGGTCATGCCAGATAATATTGACGAGCCACCCCCACCACTATTGGTCGAAGGTGTAGCTTCATTTATCGTACCAAATGGTTTAGTAGAAGCTATAGGTATTCTTCCAGATGATGGAGATTCTGATTCTGTTATCGAACGTATTAGTCTCGATGCTAAAGTTGGAATATATGAAGATATGCCAGTTGATGTGTTTATGGCATCGTATGGTAAAATTGATAAAACGCTTCGTGTTAACTCTCCAACATTCGACGATTCTGCAAAAGACTTTGCTCCTTACTACTCAGACGGAGACTCCGGTCCAGCATCCGATCAGCATGGTGTTAGAATGAGTAACGCGGTCGAGACAATGGATAAAGCGATATGGTATTATGATTCTAATGCTGGAAACCCAAGATATATGACAATCGGATATGTCGAAGACAATTATGTGGAAACAAATCCATAAGAGGTAAAAAATGGCTATTACATTAAGAAACACAAAAGGTACGGCATTAACTCATGTAGAACTTGATGCCAACTTTACCACACTTCAGAATGCCGATTTAGATTCAGCAGATGTTACATCTATTGCTCAAGCATTAGATAACGCGCAAGTTATTGCAACAACGCTCAATGAGCTAGCTGGTGATTCAGATATAGATTTTGGTACAAATAAAATATTGTACTCGAACAATTATGATTCAGCTGGATCTTTACCAAGCGCATCGACCTACCATGGCATGTTTGCTCATGTTCACGGTGAAGGCCGCGGTTATTTTGCTCATGCTGGTAACTGGGTTGGCCTTGCAAATCAAACCGAAGGCTTAGGTGGTTTGGATGGTGAATACAACAATGGTGGGATTATTGATGTTACTGGTAACGGAAGCGATTTCTTCAAGCGTGAACTTACAACCAACGGTGTAAGAATAATGGGTGCTGGCACAGTAGGTGGTCAGACAGCAGTCCCAGATCCATGGTTGGAAAAAGTGGCTCGGATGTTTGAATTGTTTACAGATCCAGCCGGAGCAGGTATTAATGAATCAAACCAGAGAGCGCTAATTAAAACGCTAAGCGGTGATGTAGGAACCTATCATGCAAGCCAGCCAACTATACAAAGAGTAGCAAGAGGCGCTGGGTCAGACTATACGCCTAACTTCTTAACTGATTCAGGTATTGCAAGTTGGAACCTAACAAACTTGTTTGATGATACTGTTCAAAATGATATGGTTTGGTATTTGAATTCAACCGGTAGTGGATATGGTGATGGCGATCAAGATGCTCAAGAAGTTATTGAGCACGTATTCCATACACTACATATGCATGGTTTACCTGCAGATGATATATCACTATATTCTTATTTGGATTCTAATTGGGCCACCAGTGATTTATATGCAGCAATGGAAGAAGCCTATGATGCAGGCAAGTGGGATCCATCTGGTTATGGCGGCAATGCTTTTAAAACTGACGCTGATGCATTTGAAGTAGCAGCAAAAGAATATTTGTATCTGCTTAACTTCTGTATGTTTGAATATACAAGTCTTTGGGATGGAGGAAGCCTCGCTCCCGAATGGACAGATGATATGCGTACCCAAGCTGGCATTCAAACAAATAACCCATTAGGCTATGCTTTCCATAATACTTGGATTGCTCCAGTTATTAGTAAGCCATCAATTGCTACTATTCAAAGCATATTTCAAGATGGTAACACGCCAGCCCAGGACGATCCCAGACTTGCTGGGGATCCAGGATACGTTGTAGATTTTCCACTTCCAGGATTTGAGTTGCCCATAACCTCTCTAATTGATAGTGACTATGTACAGCTGCGTGTTCCCACCAATCAGTATATTACTCTCGCTGACCTTAAACTTGTTGTCGATTCAAGTCTTGATTTTGCCGACTTTAAGACGAGAATTGCTGCTCTATAACGCTACATAAAAGATATAAATAATGGTAATTAAGAGGATAATTGAATGACTCGTCAGAATATATCAAATGGTACCTTTGCTAATGACGGTACCGGAGATACGCTTAGACAAGCTAGCCAAAAGATTAATGAAAACTTCATCGAGTTGTACACAAAACTTGGTGGAGATAGTGACGTTTTATCAGGAGAAATATCTGTAACCTCTAGCGGTATTTCTTTTGAAGGTGAAACTGATGACACTAACGAAACACTTTTAAAAGCCAGAGATGCTTCTCAGGATAATAATATCTTTTTGCCAAATACTTCTGGTAATATAGTTATTGACTCTGCTTCGCAAACTCTTTTAAATAAGACGCTAACTAGTCCAGTTTTAACAACTCCACAAATCAATGATACTTCTGCAGATCATAAATATGTGTTTGCGGTATCGGAGCTAGCTGCAAATAGAAATATTACTTTGCCTTTATTGGCAGCAGATGATGAATTTGTTTTTAAAACCCATGCGGCTACTCTTACAAATAAAACTTTAACATCACCTAATATCACAGGACCTAATATCACAGGTTCAATTAACGATGCTAACGGCGCTGAACTTATTAGATTAACTTCAACTGCGTCAGCCGTTAATGAAATATCTGTTATTAATGCCGCGACTGGAAGTTCACCTTCTATTAATACTGCAGGTACAGATACAAATATTAATTTAATCGTCTCTGGTAAGGGTACTGGTTCAGTATCAATATCTAAAGCTGCATACGAATCATCTACAATTACGGCCACTGGAGCTGCATCTGAAACATCTTCTTATATCATTTGTAATTCAGGTACTGCGATCGCAGTATCAATAGCGGCTGGTACTATTTCTGGCGAATATAAAGTTGTCACAAATAAGGGTGCAGGTACCGCTACTATTACGCCATCTAGTTTTGGTCCAGGTACAAGCGTTGCTTTAGACAATAACGAAGGATGTACAATGATTTGGGATGGAACTAATTGGCAGTTAATCGGTAACTATGGCGGAACAGTGAGCTAAGGAATCTAAAATGGTTGCAATTATTACAAATAAATTTAAAAGACAAATTCTAAACGATCTATTTACAGATGTTACGGATTCAGCCGAAACATACTATGTTGCTATCGGCAGATCACAGGATTGGAATGCAACTGATATTGCTCCAACTCCTTTGAACACTGATAAAGCCGTACGTGATTTTAGAGTGAATATGCAGGCTATGAAGAAGGGCGAAGACGTTTCATATGTTGTTCCTCGCTATAACTGGTCAGCTGGTACAATTTATTCTGGATATGATGATAATATTCAGGGATATCCTTCTAATGCATATTACGTTATGACAGATGAACTTGCTGTTTACATTTGTTTACAGCAGGGTAGAGATACACAAGGCAATGCGGTTACGTCTACAGTTAAACCTACTGGCACTCTTACGAGACCCTTTGACACTGCAGATGGTTATGTATGGAAATATCTGTACGGTCAAACGGCTTTGAGATCTACTAAGTTTACTTCAGCTAACTATATTCCAATTCAATTTATTGATTCTGCAGACGCCACTGATCCAGCTCTAGAACAGGAGCAATATTCTATTCAGAATGCTGCTAATCCGGGTGAAGTAGTTGCGGTCAAATTAAACAATGGTGGAACAGGTTATACTTCAGCTCCCACTATTTCATTTACTGGTAACGGAACTAAAGCTCCTAAAGCAACTGCAACAGTATTTAACGGAGCAGTAGTTAAAGTTGAAATGCAAGATTCTGGTTCAGGTAAAGCTTACGGTGCCGGGTATGCATATGCATCAGTATCATTCTCGGGTGGAGGCGGATCAGGAGCTGTTGCTCGAACCGTATTAGCACCTGCAGGTGGTATTGGCGCTGACCCAAGAGATGATCTAAGATCGACGGCTCTTATGTTCAATACTAAACTGACCGGAGATGAAGACAACGCTTTAATCACAAGTAACGATTTTAGACAAATCGGAATTATAAAAAACCCATACGAAACCGATTCAGCTGCAGACGGTGCATTATATACAGGTACTGCTGGTAATGTATTAAATAAGTTGAAGTTTAGTTCTATCGCAGCAAACTTTAGCGAAGATAAAACAATTCTTGGATCCACTTCTGCTGCAAGGGGTTATATCGATAAATTCGATTCAAATTATGTTTGGTATCATCAGACTGATTCTACAGGATATTTCACGTTTATTGAAGGTGAAACTATTACCGAAACTGATGGTAATGGTGAAGGTATTTTAGATTCTGCTTCTATTGACGGCGATGATGATGCATTTACCAAATCTACAGTTAAACCGTTTACCGGAGATTTATTATATGTAGATAATAGAGCGGCTATCGAAAGAGACCCGAACCAAACCGAAGATATTAAAGTTATTATTCAGCTGTAAGGCAATTAAATGGCAAACAGATTTACAGAGAATCTCTTTAGCAATACGTATAAAGATGATTATAAAGACAGTGACAATTACTATAGAGTATTGTTTAACGCTGGTAAAGCTCTTCAAGCAAGAGAGCTTACCCAGATGCAAACTATTATTCAAAAAGAGATTGAGCGCTTTGGACGTAATATTTTTAAAGAAGGCGCTTCCGTAAATCCAGGCGGACCGACACTAAATACCAGATATGAATTTATTAAACTCGATACGACAACAAATACGCTTCCCGTTGATACTACCGCAATCGTGGGAGATGAGTTTACTGGCCAAGATTCAACCTTTAAGTTTATAGTATTAGAAGTAGTTGCGGCTACCGCTAGCGATCCGGCAACATTATATGTAAGATATACAGATACACTTAACGCAACAACGTTCGATACTTCAAGAACAGTAACTGCAAGTGAAGATGTTGTAGGAACAAATTCTGGTGTTACTCTTACAGTACAGGCAACTGATACTGTTGTAAATCCTGCTACAGGATTTGGTTCTCGTATTTCGATCGAAAAGGGTGATTTCTTTGTACAAGGACATTTTGTTTTTGTAGCTAAACAATCTAAAATTATCAGTAAATATACATCTTTGCCTACTGTAACAGTTGGGTTTAAGATAACTCAAGACATTGTTTCTTCTACAGACGCTGAAGCATTATATGATAATCAGGGAGCTACTCCTAATACCTCAGCTCCTGGAGCTGATCGCTATAGAATCAGATTAATTATTGCAACAGATGATGAAGTAGATTCCGATGAAAACTTTGTATATTTCTGTCGTGTTATTAATGGTGTTATTTTTGATATTGTAACCGGTAATAATCAATACAAAGCCATCGAAGATCGTATGGCTCAACGTACAAAAGATATTAACGGCGATTTCCTAATTTCACCCTTTATCTTAAACTTTGAAGATGATTCAAATGCTAACTTTTTGAGAGCAGTAGTCTCTCCTGGATTAGCGTATGTTAATGGTTATCGTGCAGAAAAACAATATCCTACAAGAATTAGAGTTGCAAAGGCTCAAGAAACATCTAATCTAAATAACCAAGTTGTTGCTGCAAACTATGGTAATTACATAATTTGTGATACTATTGTTGGTACTCCTAACGTTAACGTTTTCCAAGTTCGTAACTTAAGAAGCGCAACTGGACATGGCGGATCTACGATTGGTACTTGTCGTTCACGATATATCGAAGAAGACGGTGCTAATTTTAGAATATACATTTTTGATATCGTAATGAACTCTGGCCAAAAGTTTTCTGATGTACGTTCAATCGGTGGTTCAGCTCTAGATTATGCAGACATCTTACTAGATAACGGAAACGCTATTCTAAACGATATTGGTAATAATAACCTACTATTTGAATTACCTTTTACTAGACCTAAAACGCTATCTGATATTTCCTTAGAAGTACAACGTAAATTTAACGCAACATTCGATGCGTCAGGTCAGGCTACTCTTACAGTTACAGCAACCGGTGAGACGTTTGCAAATACTGGAGATTGGATTGTATCAGTAGATTCTGATGGTGAAATTATTACTCCAACAATCACTGGCTCAGGTAGCCAATCTGCAGCTCTTTCAAATGGTCCAACAAACACGAACGTTGAGGTTATTACAAAAGTTAACAAGTCTTCAGGTTCTGTTCGCACAAAGACTCTCTTGGAAACAACAGTTTCAGGTGTAGTTGAGTCTGATGGTAATGGCCTTAAATTCCTTGAGCTAGAAAAACCAGATCTATTTAAACTCGATCGTTTAAGAGATTCTGATTCCGACGGCGCCGATAGATTAAATGACTTTATTATTGATAACGGTCAACGCGATAACTGGTATGGTCCTGCACGTCTCATATTAAAGGGTAACAAAACAGCTCCAACCGGCGATCTATTTGCACGATTTAGATATTTTCAGCATGGTGCGTCTGGCGACTTCTTCGCTGTTAACTCATATACCGGTCAGGTAAATTACGGTGATATTCCATCTCACACATTGAATGACGGAAACAAAGTTGAACTAAGAAACGTTTTAGATTTCCGTCCTCGTAAAACTGATAAAGACTCTGACTTTACCGGCGGTACAGCCCGTATTAACGAATTGCCAACAAATACTGATCTTATCACAGCTGACGCTGAATATTATTTGCCTAGGTTTGATAGATTTGTTATAGACCAAGATGCAAACATATTTAACATCAAAGGCAGATCTGATCTTCAGCCGCAATATCCAGATATTCCTGAAAATACCTTAAACTTATTTGACGTTAATATGGCTCCGTTTACAATCGACGATTCAGACGTTGGTAGTATTCCTATCGATAAGAAAAAATTCTCTATGGATGATATTTCTTCTATCGAGAAAAAGGTTGATAACCTATTTGAACTTACAACACTATCGTTACTAGAGACTGGATTATCTAACTTTGCAGTCTTTGATTCTACAGGCAATGATAGAACAAAGGCTGGATTCTTAGTTGATAACTTCCAAGATCAGCTTGCTACAGATTTTAATAACGTTGAGTATAGAGCATCTATTGATCCTCAGGCACAAATATTAAGACCTTCTTTCAGAGAAGAAAATATTCGGCTTATTTACGATTCTGATTTGTCTACAAATACTGTTATCAAAGGTGATAACGTTTACATGAAATTTAGTGAAGTTGATTACTTAAATCAACCTCAAGTTTCTGGGACAATGAACATTAATCCGTTTAATGTTATCACTAACCAAGGCGTCGTAACTCTTTCACCAGCTTCAGATGATTGGAGAGAGACGCAACGTATTGCTGATAATGTGATTAGTGGCGGTACTGTTACTCGAATAAGCGGTAGCCAAGCTCAGCTGTTTAATAATTCACAATGGAATTGGGGTGGTACTTCAACTGGTGATACTAGACAACAAAGTCTAGGCTCATCGACCAGCAATAGTAGTAGGACCTCAACTGCAACAGGTAATGGCGCAGCAGGTAATTGGAGAGCAACAGCTACGCGTACGACTACAACTGACATTACTACTGTAACTACAAGAACTGCCGTTGCACGAGTTGCATCTTTCTCCACTATTCGAAGCGTCGTAGGTGATAGAGTAGTCGATGTTGCAATGATACCGTTTATGAGATCTCGACGAGTCAGCTTTAGAGCCGAAGGGTTAAAGCCAAATCACAGAATGTTCCCATTTTTTGATGGAGTAGGCGTCGATAATTGGGTTAGATCCGGTAGCTTTACTCGAATTTCTGCAACAGACAATGAAGCAGGCAATAGGTATGATAGAAACACCGGTCATCCTGATGGCGGCGGAACATCTTTGTTTACTGATAATGAAGGTAAAGTAGAAGGCGAATTCTTTATTCCGAATACTGATACAGAACGATTCCGTACTGGTGTGAGAGAATTCAAGCTGCTTGATATTTCAGGTAATAATGAAGAAAACGCAACGTCTATGGCAATTGCAGCGTACGTAGCTCAAGGTGTTTTAGAAACACGACAACGCACTGTCAGATCTACTCGAGTTAGAAATGTTGCAACAAGTACGGTTAGCAACTCTAGTTCTAGCGTAACAGGATCAAGAACAGGTATATCAGTTACTTCTTGGAATGTCGCTACAGGCGAACGTCGAGTTAATGGTGTAGTCGTTACTCCGCCTCGTACAATAAGACAAGCTGATCCTCTTGCTCAGACATTCTTTGTAAGCGATCAAGATGGTGTGTTTATTACCAGTGTAGATATTTACTTTAACTCAAAAGACGATATTATTCCGGCACAACTTCAGTTGCGTCCAACGGTTAATGGCGTTCCTGCTTCTGACGAAATCATGCCAGGTTCAGTGGTATTTAAATCTCCTTCAAATATTAATGTGTCTGATGATGCTACAGCAGTAACAACATTCACATTCGAAGAGCCTGTCTTCCTAATGCCATACGAAGAATATTCAGTAGTTCTTCTTTCTGAATGTGATAGCTATAACGTCTATATCGCAGAAACAGAAGAATTTATTCTTAATTCTACTGAAAAACGTATTACATCTCAGCCTGCAATGGGATCATTGTTTAAGTCACAAAACGGTTCAACATGGGAACCGGATCAAGCAAAAGATCTTATGTTTAAAATCAAGAGAGCTAAATTCTCAACTGATAATGCAGAAATTATTATGAGAAATGGTACCGTTCCGTTGCGCCTGCTTAACGTAGATCCTATCTCTGCAGTAAGCGGAGATGCTACATTAACAATTAATCATGAAGATCATGGATTTGTTGCTGGAGACGACGTTAAGATTTATGGTTTTGATTCAGCTCTTACTTATGCAGGACTTGACGGCACTGATATTTTAGGAACAAGAGAAATCACATCGGTTGATCATGACAACTTTACGGTTGAAGCTAGTGGCAATGCTACATTAACAAAATCAATTGGAGGGTTTGCAGTTCTAAATAGCCAAAACATTCCATTCGAAGAAGTTTGGCCGTATCTTGAAACTAATCTTCCGCAGTCTACGTCTTTAGCTGTATCAGGTAAATTTATGACAGGTAAGTCCATTGCCGGTTCTGAGACTGCATATAGTCAAGATTTAGCTTATTCTCCTTTAGCGCTTCGTAATAGAAATATTTTCAATGCGCCTAGAGTTATCGCTTCAGATTATATTGAAACTGCAAATCTAGCATCCGGAGAAAAATCAGCAACTATCAAAGTTGATTTAGAAACAGCGTCCGAATATGTATCACCGGTTGTTGATATGCAACGTGCTGCTCTTTGGTTGACGCACAATAGAATTGATAATCCAGATTCTGATGGATCCTCTTTAACAAATATTAATACTCCGTTAAACTTCATTGCAGAAACAGACAAAACTGGTGGCACTATAATATCGAAACATATCACAAGACCTGTAACTTTAGCAGAAGCTTCTGTTGGTCTTAAAATTATTCTTGGTGCCAACCGTCCATCAGTTGCAAATTTTGAAATGTATTATAAAGCAATTAGTGATGACGCTAGATTTGAAGATGTTGACTGGGTAGAAGTTAAGCGGGAAGTTAATCTTCCTTCTGATGAAAATCCAGCAATTTTCAGAGATTACCAATTTATTGTTGGTGGTCAAGGTGGATTGGCAGTACCATTTAACAGATTTATTATTAAACTTGTAATGACATCTACTAATAATGCAAGAGTTCCAACATTTAAGGACCTAAGAGTAATAGCTTTGGCAGTTTAAAATGAAAGATAAATATCAGAAAGTACAGGGTACAGAATCGTTTTTTCGAGACCCTAATAATGGTGCAATAGTGAATGTAAATGCTGAAGAAATTAAAAGAGCTAGACACCTCAAGGCTGAAAGAAAAAAGAAAGCCTTAGAGTTTGAATTAGTAAAAGACGATGTTGATAATATAAAAAAAGATATGGCCGATATTAAGGGGCTGTTGCAAAGATTGGTAGAAAACAATGGCTAGAATTTATGTCGATCTAAATGACTTAGTTAGCGCATGGAGAGAAAAGTTTAACGACTTAAGTTATAAAGTCGGAGACTTGGATCTTCTTACAACTACTGGAGATTCCGACCTTGTAGAATCTATTAATGAATTAGATTCTGATTTAGGCTTGTTACAAACTCAGGTTGATGCAATTGCAACTTTGGATTCAGCGCAAACCATTTCTTTAATTGGCGGCACGTTTCCAGTTAATACTTCAGATATCGCAAACGGTGCAGTTGTAGCAGCTAAAATTGGTGATGATGAAGTTGGGAGTGAACATCTTAGAAACCTGCAAACATTAATAATCTATGACTCATCAGGAGTGGCTTTAAAGACACTTTATTCAGCTGGAACTTAATTATGGCAGTTGTAAAGCCTTTAAAGAGAGTCGGCAGCGATTTAAGAGTTATGTCCGCTGCCGAAGTTACAAACATTATTGATGAAATAATTCGCATATATGGCAATGATCCTGGTGTTTCGCTTGAAGTAACAGACGATTCTCCTGATGGATCACTTTTTGAATTTAAACTAGGCACTCTTATTGATAGAAGATTGCGTGCTAGTACAGCGATTTCGCGGTCAAGTGGTGCATATTCAAACCCATCTGGACTTACTTCAGTTCCAACGTATAATGCTGTAAATTATATTAGAGTGTTAACCGAGTTGAACTGGCGCTCATCTTTTCCCTATAAAGATCGCTCTGGTAGTACGTATGCAAATCACTCGTATCCGCTATTTTACGATGAAGATAATAATTACATTAAAGCTATGTCATGGATTGACATAAGAGATACGTTTATACAACCAGCTATTGAAAGATTGGTTTCTTCTACAACAGTACCTGCTGATAATGCAGGTACTTACTTTGTGTCTACGTCTTTATCAGAATCAGACGCTACACTTATGTCGTCAACTCCTATTGCTATAGATACTACTGAAGACATAAATGCATTTAGTGTAGGAGATTTACCTGAAGCTCTCGATCAAGTAAATGTAGTTTCTCAAACTGAATTCTATTTGCACAGAGTTAATGCGGTATCTCATGTAGATTTTAATTTGCCTGTTGTATCATGGTCTATCGACGATCACATAAAAACAATAGATAGAGATGTTTTTAGAGATATGTTAAAAGATCTTATAAAATATTGGTCAGTAGATCCCGCTAATGTATGGGATAAAGCAATACGCTATCAATTTGGAACGTCATCTTATCTTAGCGGTTTTGATTTTAATACAAGAGGTACTGGTATAACTGATACATATGTTTTGAACTATATTGAAAGACAAGATCAAAACGCGCCAGATCCAAATGCTAGTATATACTATGCACAAAATGTTCCTACCGGAACACCATCTATAGAGTCTACCAATTTTTTAGGAATAGGTAATACTTAATGAAAGGTTTATTATGGCAAGATTTTCTAACAAGATCCAAGATGTTAAATTTGTAGATCAAAAAGAAAAAACTATTGAGATTCTATATGGAATAGATGATCAAACGCATTCTTATATTCTAGAATTAAATTATAATAACCAAGATTTCTTAGATCTCTTGGATGAGTTTACTATTGAAAATATTCAAGATAGAACAAAAAATTATTATAGCTCTCTAGAAAATCGTAAAAATAGAACCCTTCATGATGCAGCAAAGTCCATGTTCGATGAATGGGTAATAAATGCTCAAATTGAATTAGACAAGCAAGACGAAGAACGTTATAAGCTTTTCGAAAAATACAAAGAAAAAGAACTTAAAATTTTACAAGCTGAACTCGATGAACAAGTGTCATATAGAGTTTCTGAAGGATTTAAAGGCGTTGACAAATACAAAGAAGAACAACTAAGTATTCTTCAAGCAGAAGTTGATGAACAAATAGAAAAGCGTTATAAAGAAGCTGATGCCTATAAGCAAGAACAACTAAACACTCTCCAATCTGAAGTTGATTTACAGATTGAAGAACGTTATAAAGAAGCTGATGCCTATAAGCAAGAACAACTAGATGCACTGCAATCTGAAGTTGATTTGCAGATTGAAGAACGTTATAAAGAAGTAGAGTTGTACAAAAAAGAACAATTAGAAGTTCTACAACAAGAGCTTGATGAACAAGTAGAACGTAGAGTTTCTGAAGGGTTTAAAGATGTTGATGAATATCGCGACTCTCAACTGAAAATTCTACAATCAGAATTAGATGTTCAAGTTGAGGAAAGATATAAGCAGGCGGATGCTTATAGATCAGAACAACTAGGTATATT
>Ga0209602_1000014_pt1:5000-126945 | contig 126945 bp, 118 predicted proteins | sample COGITO_mtgs_1205_3_FD_184810 | JGI IMG/M metagenome (GOLD analysis project Ga0209602, IMG submission 184810) | Pelagic marine microbial communities from North Sea - COGITO_mtgs_120524 (SPAdes) (version 2) | ecosystem: Environmental > Aquatic > Marine > Epipelagic ...
AAATCCATATGTAGATGAATTCATAACTGACACTTATGGGACTGCTGTTGGTGTAATTAATCCAAAAGCAAAATTCAAAGTTGTTATCGAAGGTCACTCTGACGAAATATCCTGGTATGTTAACTATATAACTGATAATGGACTTATTTACGTTATTCGAAATGGAGGCAGTGATCATCAAGTTGCTCCATCAAAATGGGTTGATATACATACAAAAAAAGGTATTGTAAAGGGTGTTTTTGGCTGGCCAGCTATTCACACAAGGAAACCAGGCAAAGAAGAACAACCTTCAATGGATACTATTTTCATTGATATTGGTGCAAAAAACAAAAAAGAGGTTGAAAAAATGGGGGTTCATGTTGGGTGCGTTATTACCTATCCTGATAAATTTCAAATTTTAAATAAAGATAAGTTTGTTTGTAGAGCTATTGATAATAGAGCTGGTGGATTTATGATTGCAGAAGTTGCTAGATTACTACATGAAAATAAAAAAAAATTACCTTTTGGCCTATATGTAACTAATTCAGTTCAAGAAGAAATTGGATTAAGGGGAGCTGAAATGATTACTCAAAGAATAAAACCTAATCTTGCAATCGTCACAGATGTATGTCATGACACCTCTACTCCAATGATTAATAAAAAAGCTCAAGGAGATAACACTATGGGCTCAGGTCCTGTTATTTCATACGCGCCTGCAATTCAAAATAAATTTAGAGAAAGAATTATAGAAACCGCTGAAAAAAATAAAATTCCTTTTCAAAGACATGCTTCGTCAAGAAGTACTGGAACCGATACTGATGCATTTGCTTACAGTAACGGTGGAGTCGCTTCTGCGCTAATATCATTGCCATTAAGATATATGCATACGACTGTGGAAATGGTTCAAAAAAATGATGTTGAAAATGTAATTAAACTTATTTATGAGACTCTTCTGACAATTAAGGAAGGTGAGGATTTTAATTATTTTAAGTAAAATAGTCAAAAAGAAGAAAATATCTTAAGCTTTAATTAATATTTGCTTTACAATTTCAGGATTTAATAAAGTAGAAATATCGCCAAAATTTTCTTTTTCACCAGATGCAATTTTTCTCAAAATTCTTCTCATTATTTTACCACTCCTAGTTTTAGGTAGACCTGGAACAATCTGAATAATATCGGGTTTTGCTATTGGGCCTATTGTTTTTGAGATTTGTTCTTTTATTTCTTTTTCCATGTCAACTATAACTGCTTCATCTAATAAAATTACAAAAGCTCTAAGTGCATTTCCTTTTATCTCGTGAGGATAACCTACAACAGCACTCTCAACAACATTTTCATGAAGATTAATCGCATCTTCAATTGGCGCTGTTCCTAAATTATGTCCCGAAACTATAACTACATCGTCAACTCTGCCTGTTATTCTAAAATTTCCTTCACTATCAGTTAAAGCTCCATCTCCAGGAAAATAATAACCGGGATAAGCTGTAAAATACACATTTTTGTATCTTTGATGATTTCCATAAATGGTTCTAGCGATAGAGGGCCACGGATATTTTATAGCTAAAATTCCTTCCTTATCATAACCTAAAATCTCTTTACCATCTTTATCTAACAAAACAGGTTGAATTCCAATCATTGGTTTAGTTGCAAATGTTGGTTTATCTTTTGTAACTCCAGCTAAAGATGTAAGCATAATACCGCCTGTTTCGGTTTGCCACCAAGTATCTACAATTGGACATTTTGATTTACCTATGTTTTTATCGTACCAATTCCATGCCTCTTCATTAATCGGTTCTCCAACAGTCCCCAACACCTTGAGCGAAGAAAGGTCGTTGCTTTCAACTAAAGAAACAGAATGTTTCGCCAATGCCCTAATAGCTGTTGGTGCAGTGTAGAAATGAGTTATTTTATGTTTTTCTACTATGTTCCAAAATCTAGAATAATCTGGATATGAGGGGACTCCCTCAAACATTACTGAAGTTGCACCGGCTAATAACGGACCATAAACAATGTAACTATGTCCAGTAATCCATCCGATATCGGCAGTACACCAATATATATCATTAGATTGATATTGAAATACATTTAAAAATGTATAAGTTGAATATACCATATAACCTCCACAAGAATGAACCATACCTTTAGGCTTACCAGTGGAGCCAGAGGTATATAAAATAAATAGCATGTCTTCAGAATCCATTTCTTCAGCTTCACAATAATCCGAAACATCTTCAATTTCGTTATGCCACCAAGTTTCATTATTATTCATCTTTACATTACTTCCAGTTCTTTTAAACACAATCGTAGATTCAATAGAATCACATTCCAATAAGGCTTCATCAACTATTGATTTTAGATCAATAACCTTGGAACCTCTAAAACTACCATCGGCAGTTAATAAAATTTTGCACTCTGAATCTTTAATTCTCGCAGCGAGTGCAGTTGATGAAAAACCAGCAAATACTACAGAGTGAACTGCACCAATTCTGGCACAAGCAAGAACAGCTATAGTTAGTTCAGGAACCATTGGCATATATATACAAACCCTATCACCTTTTTCGACATTTTTACTTTTTAACACATTCGCAAAAACACAAACTCTTTGGTGTAAATCTTTATATGAAATTTTTTGAGTTTCTTTATTAGGGTCATTTGGTTCAAATAAAATTGCAGTTTTATTTGGATTTTCTTCCAAATGTCTGTCTAAACAGTTCTCGGTTATATTTAACTTTCCATTTAAAAACCACTTAAACTCTGGTTTATTAAAATCATATTCTAAAGTTTTTGTCCACTTATTTCTCCAGCTAAAAGTAGATGCTATTTCACTCCAGAAATTTTCAGGATTATTTATACTTTTACTATATAAGTCGTTGTATTCATTAATGTTTTTAGCAATGTAGTTTTCAATTTTTTTCAAAATCTTGATTTTTAGCTAAATATAAAAAAAAATGACTATTGATTTAACCTAAAATTTAGTATTGACTTGTTTATTTGCCTAACTAAACTAGGTCCACTATAAACAAAGCCAGAATATAGCTGAACAAGTGAAGCGCCTGCCTTAATTTTTTCAATTGCATCGTTTGGATTCATAATACCACCCACACCAATTATTGGTATTTTACCTTTGCTAGATTTATTTAAAAACCTTATTACTTCAGTTGATCTATCTGCTAACGGAGCTCCACTCAGACCGCCAGATTCAATCGTTATATTTTTTGGGGATTTTAAGTTTTCTCTTTGTATGGTGGTATTGGTAGCTATTATACCATCAATTGAAGTCCTTGTAACAACGTCTATAATACTCAATAACTGATCATTAGATAAATCAGGTGCTATCTTTAGTAATATTGGTTTTGGATTTTTTCTACTAAAATTATTTTTTTGAATTGAACTTAATAAAAAAATGAGATTGTCTTTGTTCTGTAAATCTCTTAAATTTTCAGTATTAGGAGAACTAACATTTATTGCAAAATAATCAACTAGATCAAATAAATAATCAAAAGAAATCAAATAATCTGAAACAGCATTATTAATAGGTGTAATTTTATTTTTTCCAATGTTTCCACCAACAATAATATTTCCCTTTTTTTTAAGTCTAGAAGCAATTAATTCAATACCATCATTATTGAATCCCATTCTATTAATAATGGCTTCATCGCTTAATAATCTAAAAAGTCTTTTTTTAGGATTACCAGATTGTGGTTTTGGAGTAACTGTTCCAATTTCAATAAACCCAAAACCTAAACTTGAAAACTGATTAATTAATTTAGCGTTCTTATCCAAACCAGCGGCTAAACCCACAGGGTTAGGAAAGTCAATCCCAAAAAGTTTAGTTCTTAAAACAGGGTGATTAATTTTGAAATACTTATTTAAAAAATAAAAAAGAAAAGGAAAGTAACTTAATAACTTAAGAGCCAAAAATGTAAAATCATGGATTTTCTCCGCATCAAAGCGAAAGAGTAATGGTCGGATTATTGATTTATATATCAATTAAATATGAAATTATTTTTTTGCAGACTTGGTATTCAATTTAGAACTCATTTCAAAAGAAATTGCAGAAACTTCGTATCTAATTTTACCAGCCATAGTCTCTAAAACACAGGAATCATTTCCCTCTACAATTTCTATAATTTTACCGTGCAAGCCACTTTTAGTAATAACTCTATCTCCTCTTTTAAGTTGAGTTAAGAATTTTTTTTCTTTTTTCTGTTTTCTCATAGGACCAACAATCATCAGAAAAAAAAGTGCACCCATAAATAATAACAAACTAGTTAAATCCATTTTTTAAGATTTAGGAATTACAATTGATTTTATATTAAGAATTTGTTTACCCTTGGCAGTATTAGTAATTAAAGTTACAGCTTTTCTCTGCATTCCAGGTCTGTTATTAGAATCAAACTTCACAATAATTTTACCAGTCTCTCCTGGCTTGATAGGAGTATTTTTAGGATAGTCTGGAACGGTACAACCACAACTACCTGATGCATCTGAAATTATTAAATCAGATTGACCAACATTTGTAAAACTAAATTCAGTTTCAGCTATTTTACCTTCTTTTATTTCTCCAAAATCATGATTTTTTTTATCAAATTCAATTACAGGAAAATCACCTGTATTTTTTAATCTTTCTTTTGTTGATTGAACATTTTCTTCCTTAACTTTTTTTGAAGGATCAGAATCGCAAGATGTAATTGAAAATGATATAATAAAAGCAATTACAAAAGAGATTAAAGACACTTGTATTGTTTGTTTGTTGGGTTTCATATTTGTTGTATAATTTAATTCAAAAATAGTAAATTATTGCATACCTCTTTTATTCTTTTTTAAAGTTCCATTTTTGGTAAGGTTTTTTGATAATTTATCTAATATTCCATTGATAAATATATTACTCTTTTTACTAGAATATTCTTTAGCAATTTCTAAATATTCATTTATAGAAGCTTTAACTGGAATAGATTTAAAAAATAAAAATTCAGCCAAACACATTTGCAATAATATTAAATCAATTTGTGCTATTCTATCATTATCCCAGTTCAGGGTAATTTTAGATATATGATCTTGTAACATATCCTTGTTATCAATTACTGATTTGAGTAATTTTACACCAAACTCAGCATCTTCATCATTCTTATAAATATCCATCATTAAAGGAAGAGATTTTGAAGATTTTTTACTGTTTTTTATTGAGCTCAAAACTAAAGAATTGACAAGTGGTAAATCATTAATCCAGGATATTTCTGTGTCTTCAAAAAAATCATATAGTTTTTTATTCGAAGCTATTATTTTTCTAAACAAATTAGTCAGGTACAACTTATCTAATTCAAAGCTCTTATTGTATTCGTCTTTTAAATATTTAATTGAAATATCACTTTCAATAATATCATTCCAAATTGAAGAAATTAACTCTGATCGAGACTCCCAGTAATTAACAGAAAAATCATTGATTTTTTTTGATAAAAATTCATTAGAACTTACACGTTTTAACACTAAATTATTACAAAACTTATTTAGAGATAGATCGGTGTCTTTATTAATATATTTTTTTTGATTTTTTGAATGTAGTTCATTAGCAAAATAATGTAATTCTTTTAATAAGGAAAAACAGGTTATATATAACTTAAAAAAATTTTTATTTGATTTTAAAAAATAACTAATTTGAAAATCTATATTCTTATCTAAAGACTTATCAAATGCATAAACACCTTCCAAAGCTTTTATTCTTAGTTGACGCCTGTTTAACATTTAAAAGAACTTTATTTATTTTGAACAAAACTAGTTTTATTTTTTCGAAAATCAAGCTAAAGATTATAAAGAATTAAATGAACATTGGTGTATATTTGAATTCTATAAAAAAATGAAAGAATTAAAATTTCTAAATAAATTTTTATACAAATATAGAATCAAACTAATTATTGGTTTTTTTATAACTGTAACTGCTAGAATATTTGCTTTAATTGCTCCAAATCTAGTTGGTAATTCTATAACTTTGATTGAAAATTATGTTCTTTCCTCATCAATAGATCTGGATGTTTTAAAGGAAAGGTTAGTTATAAATATTTTACTAATTATTGGTTCAGCTTTAATTGCTGGAGTATTTACATTTATAATGCGACAAATGATAATTAATGTTTCAAGATTTATTGAATTTGATTTAAAAAATATTATTTACAAAAAATACCAAAATCTAGATTTCGATTTTTACAAAAATAATCGTACCGGAGATTTAATGAATAGAATTAGTGAAGATGTGAGTAAGGTTAGAATGTATGTAGGTCCAGCAATTATGTACACAATAAATACAATTACCTTATTTATAATAGTTGTTTCATACATGTTTAGTGTTGCACCAAAACTTACAATGTACACTTTAATCCCATTACCTATCCTTTCAATTATAATTTATAAAATAAGTAGAATCATTAATATTAGAAGTAAAATTGTTCAAGAATATTTATCAAAACTAACAACTTTTACTCAAGAGGCTTTCAGCGGAGTTAAAATAATAAAAACTTATACTATTGAAGATTTTACAAATCAAAAACTAGAAAAACTAGCAAGTGATAGTAAAAATAAAAACATGTCTTTAGTAAAGGTTCAATCTTGGTTTTTTCCACTTATGATTTTACTTATTGGTATTAGTAATATACTAGTTATTTATATTGGAGGAAATCAGTATATGAACGGTCAAATTGAGTTAGGTGTTTTAGCAGAATTTATAATTTATGTTAACATGTTAACTTGGCCAGTAGCAACAGTTGGATGGGTTACCTCAATAATCCAACAAGCAGAAGCTTCTCAAAAAAGAATTAATGAGTTTTTAAATGTTCCCTATAAAATAGTAAACAAAAAAAACTCTAAGCTAATGGTTGATGGAGACATATCTTTTAATAACGTTTCTTACACATACAAAGAAACTAATATAAAAGCATTAGATAAAATTTCTTTTAATGTAAAAAAAGGAGAAAGTATAGCTATAATGGGTGATGTAGGTTCAGGAAAAACAACAATTTTAGAGTTAATCTCTAGAGTTTATGAACCAGATCAAGGAAATGTATATATAGGCGGAAATAACATAAGTGATATTAACTTAAACTTACTTAGAGATTCTATTGGATATGTTCCTCAGTCAACATTTTTATTTTCAGAAACAATTGAGAATAATTTAAAATTTGGAAAAGAAGATGCATCAAATTCAGAAATAAAAGAAAGTATAAAAATAGCTGATTTAACAGATGACATTAATTTGTTTAAAGACAAATACAATACATTATTGGGAGAAAGAGGAGTGAATCTCTCTGGGGGACAAAAACAAAGGCTTGCTATAGCCAGAGCAGTAATTAAAAAACCTAAAATTCTAATTTTAGATGATAGTCTGTCAGCTGTTGACACTCAAACAGAAGAAAATATTATTAGTAATATAAATAATATAACTAAAAATATAACTGTTTTTATTTCAACTCACAGAATATCAACATCAAAAAATTGTGATAAGATATTAGTTATTAATAATGGGAATCTTGAAAGTTTTGGCTCTCACGAAGAACTAATGAAACAAAAGAAGACATATTTTGAAACATACACTAAACAATCCAAAGAAAAAGATCTCAACTAATATTTGGTGAGTTTATTTTTTTTATTCATTTTTGATTTAAATAAAACGTATAATGGAAGAAAAAAAATATAATGCAGCTGATGATATTTATTCTAAAATATTAAGAGCAGGAAGAAGAACTTATTTTTTTGATGTAAGATCAACAAAAGCAGGAGATTATTATTTAACAATTTCTGAAAGTAAAAAATTTACTAACGAAGATGGTTCTTTCTATTTTAAAAAACATAAAATCTATCTTTATAAAGAAGATTTTCAAGGTTTTTCTGATCTTTTAAATGAAATGACGAAATACATTTTAGATGAAAAAGGTTTAGAAGTTATTAGCGAGATTCATCAAAAAGATTTCAAAAAAGAAGAACACTCTGAATCTAATAAATCTGAGGTTTCATCAGAAGAAAAAGATTCTAATGAAAATTTTACTGATGTAGATTTTGATGATATTTAAAATTAAATAGTTATGAGAAAAATATTTTACTTACTTTTTTTTTTAAGTATCAATATTTTTTCACAAGACAAACACGACCTTTCTTATTATTTTGGAGATGAAACACAATATTTTAATCCACAAATTCCCAAACCAAATTCATTTTTACTCTCAAAGGGCGAAGTAGGATCATCCCATGTAAGCCATGATAGGTTAGTTCAATACATGTATGCCCTAGCGAATTCGTCTTCTAGAATTTTAATTGAAGACCGTGGAAACACCTATGAAGGCAGACCATTGCTGTTGTTAACGATATCATCTGAAAAAAATCTAGATAAATTAGATGAAATTAGAAAAAATCACCTTTCATATACAGTCGGTAATAATAAAAAACAGTCTTACAATAGACCAATAATAATTTACCAAGGATACTCAATTCATGGGAATGAGCCTAGTGGAAGTAATGCAGCATTATTATATGCTTATTATTTAGCTGCATCAAATAATCCAAAACTCGTAAATCAATTAAACAACTCAGTCATATTACTTGACCCCTCAATGAATCCGGATGGACTTCAAAGGTTTGCGCATTGGGCAAATACAAATAAAAGTATCAACTTGAATCCGGATAGTAATGACAGAGAATTTGATGAAAATTGGCCAAAAGGAAGAACTAATCATTATTGGTTTGATATGAATAGAGATTGGTTACCGGTACAATTACCAGAATCAAATGTTCGAATTGAAACATTTCATAACTGGTATCCAAATGTTCTAACTGATCATCATGAAATGGGAACTAACTCGACTTTTTTTTACCAACCTGGAATTCCATCCAGAGTAAATCCTTTAACTCCAAAAAAAAATCAATACCTAACTGCTAAAATTGGTCAATATCATGAAAAGCAATTAAGTAAAATTGGTTCGTTATTTTATAGTGAAGAAGATTATGATGATTTTTATTATGGAAAGGGATCTACATTTCCTGATATTAATGGAAGTATAGGAATATTATTTGAACAGGGTAGTTCAAGAGGACATTTACAAGAAAGTATCAATGGAGAAATCTCATTTCCATTTACTATTAAAAATCAACTTACCACCTCTTTATCTACTTTAAATGCATCGTTCGAATTAAAAAAAGATTTATTGGATTATCAATATGAATTTTTTGTTAATTCAATGAAAATCGCAAAAAAGAATAAAAATAAATACATAGTTGTTGGTGACAAAAAAGATAAATCAAAGTTGTTTCACTTTTACGAAATATTAAAAAAACATAAAATTGAAATAAAAAAATTAAATAAGAATCAAATTGTTGACGGAACTGAATTTAAAAAAGAAAACTCTTTGTTGATTCCAAAAAACCAAAGAAATTCTAGATTAATTAGCGCAATGATAGAAAACAGAACAAAATTTAAGGACAGTTTGTTTTATGATGTTTCTGCTTGGTCATTTTTACATTCATTTGATTTAGAATATGCTGATTTGATTTTAAAGGAGAAAACTGAAAAACTTGTTTTAAAAAAACCAAAAGGTAAAATTCTTTCAAAAAGTAAATACGCTTACCTTTTTTCTTGGGACGATTACTATACGCCAATGGCTCTATATGAATTATTAAATAATAATTTAAGATTAAAAGTAGCTACTGAAAAATTTGAAATTGATAATAAAAAATTTGACTACGGTACTATATTAATTCCAGTTAAAAACCAAAATAAAAGTATTGAGGAAATAAATAAAATTCTTGAGAAAATTACAAATTTGTCTGGAATTAACTTTTTTGGAGTCAGTACTAGTAAAACTGAAGGTATTGATTTAGGAAGTAATAGTTTTAAAAATATAACAACACCAAAAATTGGTCTTGTAGTTGGCAATGGAATATCAAGTTATGATGCTGGAGAAATTTGGCACTTATTAGATACTAAATATAAAATCCCTGTAACTAAAATTAAATCTAATTCATTATCCAGATTAGATTTAGAAAAATACAATACAATCATTTTTGTTAACGGATCCCATAATTATAGTAAAAACACTCTCAAAAATTTAAAAAACTGGATAGAAAATGGCGGTAATTTAATTGGGTTTAGAAATGCTGTTAGTTGGTTAAATAAAAATAAATTTATTTCTATTAATCTTAAGAATAATAAACCAAAAGCAAACAATATAACTTTTACAAACAAAAGTAAATTTTACGGAGCTCAACTTACAAGTGGAGCAATTTTTAATACATCACTAGACTTAAGTCATCCAATAAACTATGGTTTTTATAAAAATAATTTGTCAGTTTTCAGAAACACTAATATTTTTATTGAAAATGATTCACTTAGTTTTAATAACCCTATTAAATATACTAACACAAACACTCTAATAAGCGGATATATTTCTGAGGAGAACTACAAATCTATGAAGGATAGTAGACCATTTGTAAATTTTAAAATAAAGAAAGGTAATATCAATGTGTTTTCTGACAATACCAATTTTAGAGGCTTTTGGTTTGGCACTAATAAACTATTTATGAATGCAATATTCTTCTCAAAGATTATGTGAAATAATTAATTAGTCGGTGGTTTATGTTTTTCAAACGGTCTGAACAATAAACTTTTGATATTTTGATTATCTTTTTCGTTAAAGTAGGTATCTACACCATAAATTATTTTGGAAGGATTTAAAAAACTGAAAGTTCCAAAAAGTCTATCCCAGAAAGAAAAAATATTTCCGTAATTGGAATCAGTGTAAGGCAACATGTAGTGATGATGAATTTTGTGCATATTTGGAGTCACAATTATATAACTTAAAAATCTATCTAAATTAGGACTAATATCAATATTGGCATGATTAAATTGAGATAAAACAACGGAGAGAGATTGATATAAAAAAACTAATCCCATGTTAGCGCCTAAAATTGCAACAGCAAATAAAGTGAAAACATACCTTATTATACTTTCAAAAGGATGGTGTCTATTTGCAGTTGTAGTATCAACTTTATGATCTGAATGATGGACCAAATGAATTTTCCACAAAAACTTTACTTTGTGTTGGACATAATGAGGAAGATATGCTCCAATCAAATCAAGAAAAATAACTCCTAAAATAATATAGGCAGACAAAGGTAATATATCATTATAATTTAAAAATCCATAGCCATTAATAGAAACCCAATCAGATACTAATAAAAGAATAAATGCTAGGGAAAAATTTACTAAAATAGTTGTCAAAGTAAAAAACAAGTTAGGAAGAGCATGTTTTAATTTTGAATAATTAAATTTAAATAATGGAATTAAAGACTCAATTGACCAAAAAAAAGTAATTCCTCCAACCAAGATTAATGACCGTTGTAATGATGAAATATTTTCAAAAAAATAAATAAATTCTTGCATATCTACATTGAATTATGTGCAATTTATACAAAATAGATTTAAATTTGAAAAAAAATAATAAAATATGGCAAGAACACCTTCAGTTATGGTCCCATTAGGCTTTGAAGCTCCAAAATTTGAATTATTAGATGTAAAAAGAGACAAATTAGTAAAGTCAGATGATTTATTTGGAAAAAAAGGAACCTTGATAATGTTTATATGTAATCATTGTCCGTTTGTCAAACATGTAAATCAACAAATAGTTCAAATTGCTAAAGATTATCAAAACTCTGGGATTAAATTAATAGCAATTTCTAGTAATGACATAATTAATTATCCTGATGATTCGCCAAGTGAAATGAAAAAAGTTGCAATAAAAGAAAATTTTATTTTCCCTTACTTATTTGATGAAACTCAAATTGTTGCAAAAAATTATGATGCAGCTTGCACTCCCGACTTTTTTATTTTTAACAACTCTAAAAAACTAGTCTACAGAGGACAACTTGATGATTCAAGACCAGGAAATAATATTACTGTTACAGGAGAAGATGTTAGAAATGCATTAGAGTCGCTAATCAACTTTAAAGAAATTAATCCTGTACAAAAACCGAGTATTGGATGTAATATTAAATGGAAAAATTAAAGTAACTCAACTTCAAAAATTAGTGTAGCATTTGGAGGAATAACCCCACCAGCACCAGTTTCACCATAACCTAAGTTTGATGGAATAACAAATTTTGCCTTTTCACCTTTTTTTAATAACATAATTCCTTCATCCCATCCAGGAATAACTTGACCAATTCCAACATTAAATTCTATAGGTTGATTTCTTTTATATGAGGAATCAAATACAGTTTCATCAATTAACATCCCTTTATAATGAACTTTCACTTTATCTCCTTTAATTGGGTAATCTCCATTACCTTTAGTTAAGATTTTATATTTAAGACCAGATGATGTTTCTTCAAAACCTTTTGACATACTTTCAATAGTTTCTTGTTCTTTTAATTTCATTTCTTTTATTAAAATCTCTTTTTTTGCTTTGAAACTATTAAAAACATCAACAGAATCCCATTTTTTAGCATCATCCCCTAATCTAATTATAGAGATAGATTCAATTATATCATCTTGTTGAATTTCGTTAACGATATTCAATCCCTCAACAACTTCTCCAAACACAGTATGTTTATCATCTAACCAATTTGTTGGTACATGAGTAATAAAAAACTGACTACCATTAGTAGAAACACCTGAATTAGCCATAGATAATATTCCTGGTTTATCATGTCTAAGCTCGGGGTGAAACTCATCATCAAACTTATAACCAGGATCTCCAGTGCCGGTACCATGAGGACAACCAGTTTGAATCATGAAATCTGGAATTACTCTATGAAATTTCAAGCCATCATAATATGGTAAACCAATCGATTTATGAGAATTATTTATTTTTCCCTCTGAAAGACCAATGAAATTAGCAACTGTTCCAGGAGCTTTATCGTGATGAAGTATTAATAATATTTCACCCTTAATGGTTTTAATTTTAGCATATAAACCGTCTTGCATTTTTTTTAATTTTAATTAAGCCGCAAGATAATTTAATCTTTATAAAGAGTGAAAAATAAATTAAAATTTAATTTGATAAATCATTAATAAATTTTAATCTATATAATCTTAAATCCGATTCTTCATAGTCATTGTCAAACTCTTCAACTGCAATATTAATATCATCAGATTCAGATTCAATAAAAAAATCATATAATTCGTCTTGCTGATCTTCATCAAAAACATCATTTACCATATAATCAACATTAAGTTTAGTTCCCGAAAAAATAATTTTTTCAAGCTCTTCTATAAGTTCTTCTAAATCTAAACCCTTAGCATTTGCGATATCAACTGGAAGAATTTTTCTATCAATACTTTGAATTATATATAATTTTAGAGATGAATTTGTGCCTGTAGTTTTTATAATTAAATCATCAGGTCTAGTGATTTTATTTTCATCAACATAATTTGAAATAATTTTTAGAAATGAAGCTCCGAATTTCCTAGCCTTACCCTCTCCGACTCCATTTATGTTTTTCAACTCTTCAATTGTAATAGGATATTTATAAGACATCTCCTCCAAAGAAGATTCTTGAAAAATGACATAAGGAGGAATGCTTTTTAATTTAGCTATGTTTTTTCTTTCTGAAATTAGAATTTTAAATAGTTCTTTATCATTTAAAGATCTATTTATTGTGTTTGAAATAAATTTAGCTTCAATATGAAACTCGTGATTTTTTGAAATATAAAAATCATTTGGATTTTCTAGGTATTTCTTTGATAATTCATTTAATTTTAAAACACCATATGATTCTATATTTTTGATTAAAAGATTATTTACAATCAGATGTCTTAATAATGAATTCCAAAAAACTGAATCATTATCTTTTCCTGAACCAAATAATTTATTATTAGTAACATTATGAGATCTAAGTAAATTATTTTCTTTTCCTGTTAGGTAAGCAACTAAATCTTTGGTTTTGTACTGTTCTTTAGTAATTTTAATTAAATCTAAAACTAAAAGTACTTCATCATTTACTTTTAATTTAGGTTTAGGGTTTTTCATATTATCATCCATCATAGCACCCTCTCCATTAATTTCATCAAAATCTTCTCCAAAATAATTAAGCAAAAACTTTCTTCTAGACATGGAAGTTTCGGCATAGGCAGAAATCTCATCCAATAAAGAATAGCTTTGTTCTTGCTCAGCAATCGGTTTTCCTGACATGAATTTTTCTAGTTTTTCAATATCTTTATGAGTGTAAAAAGCTAAACAATGTCCTTCTCCTCCATCTCGACCAGCTCTACCAGTTTCTTGATAATAACTTTCTAAACTTTTTGGAATATCATGATGAATTACAAACCTTACATCCGGTTTATCAATTCCCATACCAAAAGCTATTGTTGCAACTATAACATCGCACTCTTCCATTAAAAACATATCTTGATTCTTTGCTCTTGATTTTGTATCAAGTCCGGCATGATATGGTAAAGCATTGATGTCGTTAACTTGTAAAAATTGAGAAAGTTCATTTACATTTTTTCGGGAGAGACAATAAATTATACCTGATTTTCCTTCTCTTTGCTTTATGAATGAAATAATATCTCTATTTAAGTTTTCCGTTTTCTGTCTAACTTCATAAAAAAGGTTTGGTCTATTAAATGAAGATTTAAAAATTTTAGCATCTTTAATATCCAAGTTTTTAACAATATCGTCTTGTACTTTTGCAGTTGCTGTAGCTGTTAAAGCAATTATAGGAATTTGAGTATTAATCTTATTTAAGATAGTTTTTAAGTTTCTGTACTCTGGTCTAAAATCATGACCCCATTCAGAGATGCAATGTGCTTCGTCTACTGCTAAAAATGAAATATTAATCTGATTTAAAAAATCAATGTTTTCTTGTTTAGCTAGTGACTCTGGAGCTACATATAATAATTTTGTTTTTTTATTAAAAACATCATTTTTAACTTCATTAATTTCAGAATTATTTAATGAAGAATTTAAAACATGTGCAATTCCGTCAAACGAAGATATTCCTCTTATAACGTCAACTTGATTTTTCATAAGAGCAATTAATGGAGAAACAATTAAAGCTGTTCCTTCAAGTAACAAGGCAGGTAATTGAAAACATAATGATTTACCTGCCCCTGTAGGCATGATTACCATATTATTATTACCTTCTATTAAGGATGAAATTATTTGCTCTTGTTTTCCTTTGAAATCTGAAAAACCAAATAATGATTTTAAATCTTTTTTTAAATCAATATTGTTAGACATTTTATAAAGTAGGTAGGTATTTGTACATTTGCTTCTTAAATATAACATTTAAAGCTTATTTAAAAAAACAAGATTGAAATCAAAAGACAATATTTTAAAAATTGCAAAAGATAGTTTTGTAAATCAAGGAAATGCAATATTAAACCTACACAAATATCTTACTATAGATTTTGAAAATGCTATAAATAAAATTAACTCTCTTAGTGGAAGAGTTATAGTGAGTGGAATTGGTAAAAGTGCAATTATTGGATCTAAAATAGTTGCAACTTTAAATTCAACAGGAACTCCTTCGATTTTCATGCACGCGGCAGAAGCAATTCATGGTGATTTAGGTATTATTCAAAATGATGACATAATTATATTATTATCTAAAAGCGGTAATACACCTGAAATAAAAAACCTTATTCCTTTTATCAAACAAAGAAACATAAGCATTATCTCTATAACATCAGAGCCAAATTCATATTTAGCTAAAAATTCTGATTATTTGTTAAACTCTCGTATTGAAGAAGAGGCCTGTTTAAATAATTTAGCCCCAACAACAAGTACCACCGCACAACTTGTAATTGGAGATGCAATAGCTATTTGTTTGTCTAAAATTAACGGATTTAATGAAAATGATTTTGCCAAACATCATCCTGGCGGAATATTAGGAAAAAAACTTTATTTAAAAGTTGATGAAATAATAAATAAAAATTTAAAACCACAATTATTCGAATCTGATGATTTTAAAACAATAATTGATGTGATTTCCAAAAATCTTTTGGGTGCAGCTGTTGTTGTAAAAGATAATAAGCCAATTGGCATAATTACTGACGGAGACATTAGAAGAGTGTTCTCTAATGAATCAAACTTTAATAATATATTAGCCAAAGACTTGATGTCAAAAAATCCTTTTATTATTGACTCTAAAACATTAGCCTCTGAAGCCTTGTCGATTATGAATAAAAATAAAATAACTCAAATTGTAGTTACTAAAAAGGGAGATTATTTTGGTCTAATTCATTTACACAATATTTTAAACGAAGGATTATCTTAATGAAAAATAGCTCAATTGAGGAAATGTCTTTTTTAGATCATCTTGAAGATTTAAGGTGGCATTTATTAAGATCTGTATTAGCAATATTAATAACAGGTTCAATAGCATTTATTGCTAAAGATTTCATATTCGACAAAATTTTATTTGGCCCAAAAAATATTGACTTTTTTACTTATGAATTACTATGCAGTATTTCTAATAAAATAGGTTTAGATGAAAGCTTCTGTATCAATGAAATGCCTTTTAGAATCCAAAGCAGAACAATGTCTGGACAGTTCTCAGCACACATATGGATGTCTATTACAGCTGGATTTATTATGTCATTTCCATATGTAATATATCAATTTTGGAGTTTCATAAGTCCTGGGCTTTATGAAAATGAAAAAAGTAATGCAAGAGGATTCATTATTATTTCTTCTTTGCTATTTTTTATTGGTGTTCTTTTTGGATACTATATAGTTACCCCGCTTTCAATAAATTTTTTAGGCTCTTACAGTGTTAGTACTGAAATTTTTAATGACTTTGACTTAGATAGTTATGTTGGTCTTGTAAGAGCTTCTGTACTAGCCTCAGGACTAATTTTTGAATTACCTATTATAGTTTATTTTTTAACTAAAATTGGAGTAATTACACCTGAATTAATGATTAAGTATAGAAAATTTGCTTTGATAATAGTTTTGACTTTGTCAGCTGTTATAACTCCACCTGATATAGCTAGTCAAATAATAGTTGCTATTCCGATTATTGTTCTTTATCAAATTAGTATATATATCTCTAAGTTTGTAATTAGAAAAGAAAAAAATAAAAAATGAAATTAACAGCTCAAAGCATATTCAAGTCATATAAAGGAAGAAAAGTAGTTAATGACATTTCAATAGAAGTAAATCAAGGTGAAATAGTTGGTTTACTAGGTCCAAATGGTGCTGGAAAAACTACTAGTTTTTATATGATTGTAGGACTAATTAAGCCAGATGGAGGCAAAATATCATTAGACAATTTAGAGATAACTACATTGCCTATGTACATGAGAGCACAGAAAGGAATTGGATATTTAGCACAAGAAGCTTCTGTTTTTAGAAAATTATCAATTGAAGATAACATAAAAGCTGTTTTAGAACTAACAACTCTCACCAGTGAACAACAATCTGAAAAAATGGAATCTTTATTGAACGAATTTAATTTACAGAAAATAAGAAAAAGTAGAGGTGATTTACTTTCTGGTGGAGAAAGAAGAAGAACTGAAATTGCAAGAGCTTTAGCCACAGATCCTAAATTTGTATTACTTGACGAGCCTTTTGCTGGGGTTGATCCTATTGCTGTTGAAGATATTCAAAAAATAATTTCACATTTAAAGAAAAGAAATATAGGAATTTTAATCACTGATCATAATGTTCAAGAAACATTAGCTATAACAGATAGAACTTATCTAATGTTTGAAGGAAATATACTCAAATCTGGAAAACCAGAAGATTTAGCAAAAGATGAAATGGTAAGAAAATTATATTTAGGTCAGAACTTTGAATTTAGAAAGAAGAAACTAGACTATAGCTCTTAATAAATTTAAAACTATATAAATAGTTATTATTATAGGAAGAGAAGCTAATCCTAAACTAGCAAAAAGAATTATTGAGAAAAAAAATAACACATATAAAGCTTTATTTTGATTAAATTTTAAATTATTAATTTTTAATGAAAACATATTAATGTTGGATATTAGAAGAAATGATGACAAGAAAACTAATAATATTAAAATAAAAATATTTTCAAAAATTAATTCTAATTGAAAACGTTCAATAAATTGAGGAAGAAAAACAATTAAAATTGCATTTGCTGGGGTAGGAAGTCCAGTAAAATCTGTTCCAATGGTACTAACATTAAATTTGGCTAATCTGTAAGATGATGAAAGTGTGATTAAAAAAGCTAAGTACGGAGTTAAAGAAATTAGAAAATTAGATGAATTTTCAATTACAAAAGTCGAAGAACCAATAATATTTAATATTACTATTGAAGAAGTTAGTCCAAATGTTACTAAATCAGATAATGAATCTAACTGAACCCCAAGTTTATTATCAACTTTTAGTAGTCTTGCAAAAAATCCGTCAAAAAAATCACAAATCAATCCCAATGACACAAATAAAGCTAATTTTTCAAGATCTCCCATAACTCCAAAAACAACAGCAACACAACCAAAAAATAGATTTGTTAGAGTTAGGAGATTAGGAATAAAATTAAAAAGTTTCACATTTCTAAATTAATGATTTTATACAAAATCAAAACAAGAAATACTTTTATATTTAGAAATGAGTTTTTATTAACTTGTAAATATTATTAATTCTATTAATTTGAATAAAAAATATTTAATACTAAGTCTTTTTTCTGGATTACTCTTTGGACTATCATGGCCGGTTAATGGGATGGTCTTTTTAATATTTGCCGCTTTTATACCATTACTAATAATTGAAAGAAGATTAAGAGAGAAATCTGTTTTTAAAATTTTTTCCTATAGTTTTCTGAGTTTTATTTTATGGAATTCTATTACATCCTGGTGGTTAGTTAACTCAACAATATTTGGGATGTTTTTTGCAATCATTTTATATTCCATATTAATGGCTTTAGTTTTTGCCGGTTATAGTTTAATTTCTAAAAAATTAGGCGGTAAACTTGGTGTTATTTTTTTTATTTCTTCTTGGATTGTTTTTGAAAAATTTAATTTAAGTTGGGAATTTTCTTGGCCATCATTGATTTTGGGTAATGTTTTTTCTGAATCACATCAGTTAATACAATGGTTTGAGTTTACAGGTACTTTAGGTGGTTCGATATGGATTCTTATTGTAAATCTTTTGTTTTTTGAAACTTTAAATAAATATTTAAACAATAAATATTATTTAAAAAACTTATCAATTGGTTTATTATGTATCTCTTTTCCAATAATAATTTCTTTATTTATTTATGAGCAAGACATAAAACAAGAAAAATTTATAGACGTCACAATAATACAACCTAATGTAGACCCATATAACAAAAAATATGGAAGAACAAACTTTGAAATATTAGAAGAATTTAAAGATAAAACTAATGATAAAAAATTCAACAATAAATTAATAATAACTCCTGAAACATATTTTTCGGAAAGCCCAGGCTATTCCTTAAAAGATTTTTTCAGTACACCGTTTTATAAGGATTTAGATAATTATTTAAATGAAAAAAAATCAGAAATTATAAGCGGAATTCAGTTTTACAAAATTTATAATTCATCTAAAACAAAAACTCAAAGTTCTAATTATTTAAGAGATAGTACATGGGTAGATATATATAACAGTAGCTTTATAAATTCAAGTTCAAATCAAGTTTATCATAAATCTAAGCTTGTAGTTGGAGTGGAAAATTTACCATATAAATCAATTTTAGAACCACTTTTAGGTAATTTACTTTTAGATTTTGGTGGAACTGTAATGACTAGAGCAACCCAACCAAATAGATCTGTATTTAAAACAAAATCGAATGCATTAGTAGCTCCTGTAATATGTTATGAATCTATGTATGGTGAATTCATGACAGATTATGTGAGAAATGGTGCACAATTAATCGCTATTATAACAAATGATGGTTGGTGGGGTAATTCTCCCGGACACAAACAATTATTAAGTTACTCGAGGTTGAGATCAATTGAACTGAGAAGAAGTATTGTTAGAAGTGCAAATACTGGAATTTCTGCAATAATTAATGAAAAAGGGGATATAATTAAGAGTATAGAATACGAGAAAAACGGAATAATTAATGACAAAATAAGCATATCGAATAAGCTAACTTTTTACGCAAAATATGGAGATTATATCTCCAGAATATCACTTTTTTTCTTCATAATTATTTTCTTGTTTTATTTTGCGAAAAAAAAATAACATTAAATTTCTTAATAAAATATTGTGTGAGTCATATAAAAAATTATTTTTGCAAATATTATAATTTAAAATTATGTATTGGACTCTAGAATTAGCCACCTATTTAACTGATGCACCTTGGCCTGCAAATAAAGATGAGTTAATCGACTACTGCATTCGTACTGGTGCTCCTTTAGAAGTAATAGAAAATCTACAGGAAATTGAAGAAGAAGAAGAAGAAATCTATGAATCTATACTTGAGATTTGGCCAGATTATCCTACTGATGAAGATTATCTTTGGAATGAAGATGAATATTAACCATAAAAAACTTTCTTAAAAAGTCTCATTTGAGGCTTTTTTTTTACTTAAATTTGAATAGAAAAAATAATAATGAGCTTTATAAATTCTATATTAAACGTTTTTGTAGGAAGTAAATCAAAAAAAGATTTAAAGGAAGTTGAAGGAATAGTAAAGCAAATATTGGCTTTTGAAAAAGAATTTTCTTCACTTAGTCATGACGAGTTAAGATTAAAAACAGCAATTTTTAAAAATATTATTAAAGATTCTAGAAAGCCGTTCAATGATCTAATTGAAGGTTTAAATTCTAAAATACAATCCTCCAATAACATTGATGAAAAAGATGACTATTACACTGAAATAGATACAATAAATGAGGATTCAAATAAAAAAGTTGAAGAAATTTTAAATGATATTTTACCTCAAGCATTTGCTGTTGTAAAAGAAACTGCAAAAAGGTTTAAAGAAAATTCTGAAATTAGAGTTAAAGCAAATGAATACGATCTAAGATTATCCTCAGAAAAAACTTATGTTAAAACTGACCAAGATGATGTGATTTGGTTAAACAAATGGAATGCTGCTGGAAAAGAGGTTACTTGGGATATGGTTCATTATGATGTTCAGTTGATTGGAGGTATAGTTCTACATAGAGGTAAAATTGCTGAAATGCAAACTGGTGAAGGGAAAACATTAGTAGCTACCCTTCCTGTATATTTAAACGCTCTCACCGGAAATGGTGTTCATTTGGTTACCGTAAATGATTATTTAGCTAAAAGAGATAGTGCTTGGATGGCACCAATTTTTGAATTTCATGGATTAAGTATTGATTGTATTGACTATCACTCTCCTAACTCAGAAGAAAGAAGAAAAGCATACAACGCAGATATCACATATGGAACTAATAATGAATTTGGATTCGATTATTTAAGAGATAATATGGCTCACTCTTCAAAAGATTTAGTTCAAAGAAAGCATGCGTATTCAATTGTTGATGAAGTTGATTCTGTTCTTGTTGATGACGCTAGAACTCCGCTAATAATTTCAGGGCCTGTTCCTAAGGGAGACATACATGAATTCGATGAGTTAAAACCAAGAATTTATGAAATAGTCAAAAAACAAAAAGATTTGTTGACCCAAGTTTTATCGAAAGCTAAAAAGTTAATTTCTGATGGAAATACTGAACAAGGAGGTTTTCATTTATTACAAGTTTTCAGAGGACTTCCTAAGAATTCAGCGTTAATAAAATATCTAAGTCAAGATGGAATCAAACAACTACTGCAAAAAACTGAAAACTTTTATATGCAGGATAATAACAGAGAAATGCCTAAAGTAGATTTAGATTTATTCTTTGTTATTGATGAAAAAAATAATCAAATTGAACTAACAGATAAAGGAATAGATACTATTTCAAATAAAAATGAAGATTCTAATTTTTTTGTTTTACCTAATCTTTCAATAGAATTAACTCAAATAGAAAACAAAAAACTTGAGTTAAATAAAGAGGTGGAAGAAAAAGAAAAAGTTTATAATGATTTTGCTACTAAAAGTGAAAGAATTCACACTTTAAATCAATTACTAAAAGCATACACTCTTTTCGAAAAAAATACTGAGTATGTTGTCATGGATAACAAAGTCAAAATTGTCGATGAACAAACTGGTAGAATTATGGATGGCAGAAGGTACTCTGATGGACTTCATCAAGCTATTGAAGCTAAAGAGAATGTAAAAATTGAAGATGCCACTCAAACATTTGCTTCAATAACTCTACAAAATTATTTCAGAATGTATAACAAACTTTCTGGAATGACAGGAACAGCAATTACAGAAGCTGGAGAACTATGGGACATATATAAATTAGATGTTGTAGAAATTCCTACTAACAAACCAATTGCTAGAAAAGATCACAATGATTTAATATATAAAACTAAAAGAGAAAAATATAATGCAGTTATTGAAGATGTTACAAAAATATCTAACCAAGGTAGACCTGTTTTAATTGGAACAACATCTGTTGAAATTTCAGAACTTTTGGGAAGAATGTTGACAATACGAAAGATTAATCATAATGTTTTGAATGCCAAACTACACAAAAAAGAGGCAGATATTGTTTCTGAAGCTGGTAATGCAGGAATAGTTACTATAGCTACAAACATGGCAGGTAGAGGAACTGATATCAAAATTTCAGATAAAATAAAGGAAAACGGTGGATTAGCCATAATTGGAACAGAAAGACATGATTCAAGAAGAGTTGATAGGCAATTAAGAGGAAGGGCTGGAAGACAAGGAGATCCTGGAAGCTCACAATTCTATGTTTCATTAGAAGATAATTTAATGAGACTTTTTGGTTCAGATAGGGTTGCAAAAATGATGGATAGGATGGGATTAGAGGAGGGTGAAGTAATTCAGCACTCAATGATGACTAAAACCATTGAACGAGCACAAAAAAAAGTAGAAGAAAATAATTTTGGAATTAGAAAAAGACTTCTTGAATATGATGATGTAATGAATGTGCAAAGAGAAATCATTTACAAAAGAAGAAAACACTGTCTACAAGGTGAGAGGCTTAAAGTTGATATAGCAAGCATGATATATGATACATGTGAAATTATTGTAAATAACAGTAAGGCATCTAACAATTATAAGGATTACGAATTCGATGTAGCAAGGTTTTTTTCCATGAATTCAAATTATAATGATGATGAATTTAAATCTAGTTCTGAAGATGAAATTTTTAAAGAAACTTATAAAAAAGCATTTGAATATTATAATTCAAAAATGACTTCTTCTGCAACAAAAGTATTCCCAGTAATTAAGAACGTTTATGAAAATTCATCAAATAATTTTGAAAGAATAGTAGTTCCATTTACAGATGGAAACAAAACACTTAATGTAGTATCAAATTTAGAAAATGCTTATAATTCAGAGGGAAAAACATTAGTTAATGATTTTGAAAAAAATATATCTTTAGCAATAATAGATGAAGCCTGGAAAGTTCATTTAAGAAAAATGGATGAATTAAAACAGTCTGTACAATTAGCTGTTCATGAGCAAAAAGATCCACTTGTAATTTATAAAGAAGAGGCCTACATATTATTTGGATCAATGATAGAAAAAGTTAACAAAGACATAATTTTATTTTTATTTAACGGTGAACTTCCTTCAAAAGACCCCTCTAACATAAGAGAAGATAGAAGAGTAAGAAGACAACAAAAATTAAACGTTTCTAAAGAAGAAGTTCTAAATAGTGACGAAATTGCTTCAAAAAACAGAAAAGCTGGAGAAAATGTCTCAAGAAATAATAACTACGTTGAAACCATTGTAAGAGAGGTTAAGAAAATTGGAAGAAATGAAAAAGTTAATATAAAAAATGTTACAACTGGTGAAACCAAAACTCTTAAATATAAGTTAGCTGAAAATTTCATAAAAAAAGGTGAATGGATAATTTTTAATGAATAATTAAAAAATATGAACATAGTTGTAATAGGACCATTTTATCCATATAGAGGTGGTATTTCTGATACAAATAAAGAACTATGTGAATCATTAATAAATCATGGGCATAATGTAGAAATAATAAATTTTAAATTATTATACCCAAAATTATTATTTCCTGGAAAAACACAATTTCAAAAAAAAAATATTAATACAAATTTAAAATCTCATAGAGTTTTAAATACTATAAATCCATTTAATTGGTTTAGAGTATTAAAAATAATAAAAGAAATAAAACCTGATTTAATAATTTCTACGTATTGGACTGGATTACTTACTCCTTCATATACTTTAATAAACAATTTTGTTAATAATAAAATAAAAAAAATTGGCATTATTCATAATGTTATTTCGCATGAAAAAAGACCAATAGAAAAATATCTATTAAAATTATACCTAAGTAAACTTGATAAATACTTTACACTTTCAAAAAATGTATTAAATCAAATTCAAGAGATTTCGAGAGAAAACAAGGGAGTTAAACTATTTCATCCTCTTCCAAAAAAATTTGGTTTTAAAGAAGACAAAATTATTTCAAAAAAAACACTTCATTTAAATACTGAACATGAATATATATTGTTTTTTGGTTTAATAAGAGAATACAAGGGCCTAGAAACTCTTATTAAAAGTATGCCAAAAGTTTTAAAACTTAATCCAAATTTAAAACTATTGATTGTTGGTGAAAATTATATATCCATGAAAAAATATAATCAATTAATTGAGAAATTGAATATTTCAAAAAATGTTATAATTAAAAATACATTTATTGATGATGATAAAATAAAATATTGGTTTAGTTCATCTGAACTGGTTATAATCCCATATAAAAAAGCCTCACAAAGTGGAATTACATCGCTTTCACTTCAATTTGAAGTACCAACAGTATCATCAAATATAGATGGACTTAATGAAGTTATAAATGATAATATTACAGGGTATTTATTTAATAGTAATTATGATGAACTAGCTTCTAAAATTAATTATGCTTTAAAAAGTGATAAAAAGAATATGATAAACAATATAATTAAGATCAAGAAAGAGTTAACTTGGGAAAGTTTTATTACTCAAATGTTCAAAAACATATAGTATGCACAAATTTACTTTTATAACTCTTTTGCTAATATTTAATATTTGGTTTAATGATACTAATCAAAAATATAAAAAAGCATACTTTGCTTCTGGTTGTTTTTGGTGTGTTGAAAGTATTTATGAAAATTTAAAGGGAGTTAAAGAAGTTAATTCTGGATATTCTGGTGGAAAAACCACTGATCCTACATATAGACAAGTAATGTCTGGAAGAACTGGTCATGCTGAAGCCATAGAAGTTATCTATAACCCTAGTGAAATAACATTTAAAACTTTAGTTAACGTTTTCTTTGGTTCTCATGATCCTACCACTTTAAATAAACAAGGACCCGATCGAGGCACTCAATATAGATCTATTGCATTTTATGAAAATTCGATAGAAAAAGAAATAATTGAAAATTCCATAACGGAGTTATTATTTAATAAGACTTATTATAAGATAACTACTGAAGTTTTAAAATTTAAAGCATTTTATTTAGCTGAAGAATATCATCAAGATTACAAGAAAAAAAACCCCTATAATCCTTACATATTAAATGTTTCAGCACCAAGAATAAATAAATTTAAAATTGATTATTCAGAACTATTGAAATAATTAAGTTTTTTATCAATTATTCGATCCATATAATCCTGAATGAAAGCTTTTAAATATGTTTCCTCATTTGAGAAATCGATAGTTTTATTATTTATTATATTATTTTCCAGCCAATAATCATTAATATCATATACCCCTATAACTTCATTACCATCAAATACCAAAGTATAATTATCCATTGAAAAATGATATACAGTGCCAGAGTAATTAATCGAAAATGGTTGACCTAAATCTGAAAACACACTTCTTCCCCAAGAATTCAAAGGTTTATCGTAACCTATCAAATCAACTATTGATGGAAATATATCCATCTGTTGCATTAAAACATCATTTTCTCCCATAAATGAATTGTTAGGATGATAAAATAATACAGGAATAGAAAACCTATTAACTGGGGCAGAGTAATAAGGATACCAAAACTGATTAGTGTGATCAGCTGTAATTATAAATATAGTATTATCAAACCAAGGTTCTGTTTTAGCTGATTCAAAAAACTTTCTTAATGCATTATCTGAATAACCAATTACTTGATGCATTTGAACGTCACCCATTGGAAAAACTCCTTCATATTTTTCAGGGACATAAAATGGCTCATGTGATGATAAACTAAAAAAAGTGGAAAAGAAAGGTTCTTTAAGTTTACTAGTTGTATTATTCACAAATTGTAAAAATGGTTCATCCCAAATTCCCCAAAAACCATCATATAAAGAATTATCATTAAATTCATTTTTTCCAAAATAATTATCAAACTTTAAAATATTAGACAATCCTAAAAATCCCATTGAACCATTAGGAGCACCATGAAAAAAAGAGGTAGTATATCCTTTTTCATTAAAAACTGAAACTAAAGATTGTATCTCTTGGTTAGCATAAGGAGAAGAAGTAAAGGGTATTTTAAATGATGGAACACTAGCTAAAATTGATGGTAATGCTTCAATTGATTGTCGGCCATTAGCAAAAGCATTTGTAAAGATCATACTATTATTAGAAAGAGAATCTAAAAAAGGGGTATAACTTACATAATCTTTTATATTTCTATTTTTATTAAAGGCACCAATATACTCACGACCAAAACTTTCCATAACAAGTATCATCACATTTGGCTGAGAATAAACACTATCATTTACCTTTTTTATAGGGCTTAAAACTGCATTTACTTTTAAAGGATCCATAAAATTTTTTTTCTTAAAAAAGTTTTTATTAAAAGTTCTAATAAAACTAAATGGAGAGTTTAATACGAAGTCCGCATGAATGCCTTTTTTAACAAACCGATGAGCGTCAACCATATTTATAGGCCGCGTAGCATTTCCTATTCCTCCCCTAACACCAATAACACAAACAAAAACTATAAAAAGAGATGACAAAGTAGAAAAAATATAAAATTTTAAATCATAAATAGGTTTAGTATGGGAGATTTTAATTTTTTTGTATAGATAAATCCAAACATAAACTAAAAGAAAAAAGAAGATAAAAACATGCCAATAATTATAAATAAAAGATCCCGCTAATGCCATTTTATTTGTTTCATTTTCAAGAATATCAAAAACTCTGGTAGTTAATCTACTTTGAGAAAATCTATAATAAATAAAATCAAAAAAATTAGTTGAATATGCGATTAAATTAGTTGAAAAATACAATATCATTATTCTTTTTTGAAACTTGTCGCTATTGATATTTTTGAACGGAATTAAAGATATGAGTATAAATAAAACATTAGCATATAGTATTGCAGAAGTGTCAAAGGTTAATCCGATAAAACATAAATAAAAAAACTCATGAACGCTTTCAATAATAATCATGTTACTATTATAAAAATAGAACAACACTCTAGCAAAAAAATAGAAAACATATGCCAATGAAACTCTTAAAAAAAGTGTTTTGTATGATTGTATTCTGCTATACATTATATTTTTATTTTAAGAGAACTAATTGAAAAGAAATAACCCAATAGAATTCCAAAAAAAGAACCAAACAAAACATCTGCAGGAAAATGGACTCCAATATAAATTCTACTGTATGAAACTATAGTTGCCCATAAAAAAAGATATTTAAAATTTGATGAAAATCTTTTAAATGAAAAATAGAAAAAAGTAGCCACAGCAAAAGAGTTTGCAGCATGAGCGGAAAAAAACCCATATAACCCTCCACAACTTGCTTTAACAATCCTAATTTGATCATTTATTGTTTCATCATGACAAGGTCTAAATCTTTCAAAGTAATCTTTAAACAAATTACTTGTTTGATCAGTAAATACAATTAATATACTTATTAAAACTAGATATTTTAGAAATTCAGCATGAGATAGTTTTTTATAGATATAATAAATTAAGAATAAATAAAGAGGAATTGATGATTTTTTATTAGTGATAAACATCCAAAAAGTATCAAATAATTCAATTCCTAAAGTATTCAAAAAAACAAAAAGCGACTTATCTAAATCAATTAATGTTTCCACAAATAATATTATTTAATAATTCCGTATTTGTCAAACAAATAAACCAGAGAAGCCATTGAAAAAGCCCCCAATTCTAGTTCTCTTTTATTTATGGCATCAAAAGTATCAATTGAAGTATGATGATAATCAAAATATCTTTGTGAATCAGGTCTTAGCCCAGCTAAAACATTTTTGTCATTATTTAATGGAGATATATCTGCACCACTTCCTCCACGTTCAAAAGATTGAATTAAATAAGGTTCAAATAAATTTTTCCAGGACTTTATTAATTCGAAATTTTCATCATTTGATGTAAAAGAAAATCCTCTTGGTGTAAATCCTCCAGCATCAGATTCGAGAGCAAAAATATGATTTAACTTATTTTTATTTGATATTTCTGCATATTTTAACGCTCCTCTTAAACCATTTTCTTCATTCATGAAAAGAACAATTCTAATTGTTCTTTTAGGTTTGTAATTAATTTTTTTAAAAATATTTATAATATCCATTGATTGTACAATTCCCGCACCATCGTCGTGAGATCCATCTCCTAAATCCCAGGAATCTAAATGTCCACCAACTAAAATAATTTCGTTTGGAAATTCAGTCCCCTTTAATTCAGCAATAACATTATAAGATTTAACATCTTTATATGTTTTGCATTGTTGCCTTAAAAGAAACTTTAGGTTTGGATTGATTTTTAACAATTTACTTAATTTTTCAGCAGCATTTGTACTTATTGCAGCTGCAGGGATACGTTTACTTGAAGGTAGGTTTCCATAGCTCATTGTACCGGTATGTGGAATGTCATCTAATCTTAAACTCATGGATCTAACAATCACTCCAATAGCTCCATATTTAATTGCTTCAAAAGCACCATTTACTCTTTGATCAACAGCTTCACCATAGGCTTGAAAAGTACTAACAAGATTTGGTTGCATTGGTCTATTATAAAAAACTATTTTACCATCTATCTCTTTTTTACCTAATAATTTTAGTTCCTCAAAACTTGTAACTTCAACTACATTAGATTTTATCCCTACCGAGGGTGTCGCTACTGACCCTCCTAATGCACAAACATCAACATTGAATGTAATTCCAGGTTGGGTTTCTATGAGAGCAAATTCTTTTGGACCTCTCACCCATTTAGGAACCATCACTTCTTGTAACCAAACTTTATCAAATCCAATTTTGGTCAATTCATTTCTACCCCACTCAACTGCTCTTTCTGCTCCTAATGAACCGGATAACCTATGTCCAATTTCATTTGATAAAAAATCTAAAAGCTCATAACTAGAACTAGATGTCATTGTAGTATCGAAAATATTTTTGATTACAGTTTTGTCATCTTGAGAAAAAGTAAAAAATGAAAATAATAATAGGTATATAGAAATAAAAAGTTTCATTTAATTATTTATTTGAATATTTAATAACATCATTTTTAGTTATTTTATTTTTTTCAGAAAGAATAATTAACCTTTCTACAACATTTCTTAATTCTCTAACATTTCCTGACCAATCAAATTCTTTCAATTTGTTAATCGCATCCTTTTCCATTGTTTTTATATCTGTTCCAGATTCTTTAGAAATATCTTTTAAAAAATGTTCAACTAGTAGAGGAATATCAGAAGCTCTATCGTTTAAAGAAGGAACATTTATTTCAATTACAGCTAAACGATGAAAAAGATCTTCTCTAAAATTGTTGTTTTCAATTTCATATTTTAGTTTTTTATTAGTTGCAGCTATTACCCTAACATCAACAATTAAATCTCTTTCACTTCCAACTCGTTGAATTTTATGTTCTTGTAATGCTCTTAAGACCTTAGATTGAGCTGACATACTCATGTCTCCAATTTCGTCAAGAAATATTGTCCCCCCATTGGCAGCTTCAAATTTACCAGCTTTGTCTTTAACTGCTGATGTAAAGGCACCCTTAACGTGTCCAAATAATTCACTTTCTATAAGTTCAGAGGGAATAGCAGCACAATTAACTTCAATAAAAGGAGCGGAATTTCGTAGACTGTTCATATGTATTTGATGAGCAACTAGTTCTTTTCCAGAACCGTTTGGACCTTGAATTAAAACTTTTGCATTTGTTAATGCAACCTTTTCAATCATTATTTTAATTTCTAAAATAGGATCTGACTTACCAATTATATTATATTCATTTGGAATTTTAGATTTAGTCTTACCTTTTTTTACAAAATTATTATTTAAAAGAGCTGATCTTACAGAATTTAATAGTCTGTTTAGGTCTGGTGGCTTTGATATGTAATCAAAAGCTCCTAACCTCATTGATTCAACAGCAGTCTCGAGATCACCATGTCCAGATATCATTATGGTAGGAGTACTTGGACATTCTTTCAAAATATGACGTAACACCTCAATACCATCTTTTTTAGGCATTTTTATATCACATAGGATCAAATCAAATTTATTAGAATTAATTTTAAAAACTCCATCTACTCCATCAACAGCCTCTATAATTTCATATTGTTTATCTTCTTGATGTAATACCTTTATAAGAACTCTTCTTATAGTTTCTTCGTCTTCAATTATTAATATTTTAGGCATATTTTATTTTTGTAAATGAACAACTCGTTGTGGAAATGGTATATTAATATTATTTTCTTTAAACCTTTTATAAACTAAAAATCTTATATCACTTTCTATAAGATTTACTCTAAAACCGTTATTGTATGTAAAAATTAATTGAAAATCTAAAGAGTTGTCACCAAAATTTTTAAAAATAACATTAGGAGTGGGGTTTTTCATTAGATGTGGATGAGAGTCAGCAATTTCTAAAAGTATTTCTTTTACTTTTTCTACATCTGAGTTATAATCAACTCCAACTGAAACAGAACCTCTTAAAACGGTTCCATTTTCTGTCCAATTAAATAATGTTGATGTTAAATATTTGTGATTAGGGATAATTAGAACTTTATTGTCAAAAGTAACTGCTCTTGTAGTTCTAATTTTTATGTTTTCTACCCTGCCTATTTTTCCATCAATTTCAATAATATCACCAACATGAACAGTCTGGTCAGCTAAAATTAAAATACCAGATATTATATCTTGAAAAAAAGTTTGAAGTGCTAGACCTATACCAATAAAAAGCGCAGCTGATGCAGCAAATATTCCAGTAAGTTCAATTCCAAAATTTTGAAAAGTAATTAAAGCTACAACTACATAAACAAAATAATTTAAAAATGAAAAAACAGATTTAAATTTTAATTTTCTTTCTTCGTCAAGTTTCTTTGTCGCTATTTTTTTTACGACTTTTAATAAAAAATAAGTTAAAAGAAAAATCATTGTAACAAAAAGAATTGATACAATAGAGAATTTTATACTATCAGTTATAAAGTATTCTTTATTAAGAAAATCAATAAACTTATTCACTAGAAAACATTTGTTTAAATATAATCAAATTGAATATAAAATTGGGAGTATAAAAAATAAAGTTAAATAGCTTTAATTGTTAAGAAAACATGTCCTTAACTTTTTCAAAAAATGATTTTTCTCCCTTCTCTGGAGATGGAATAAAGTTTTCATTTTCTTTCATTTGATTAAAAAATAATCTTTGTTCTTTATTTAAAGTTTTTGGCGTCCAAACATTAACATGAACAAGCAAATCTCCATTACCATAAGAGTTAATACTACTCAATCCTTTTCCTCTTAGTCTTAATATTTTTCCCGATTGAATACCAGACTCTAATTTAATTCTAACATTTCCTGTTACAGTTTCAATTTCTTTTGAGACTCCTAAAACAGCTTCTGATATACTGATATATAAGTCAAAATGAAGATTATTACCTTCTCTTTTCAAAGTATCGTGTTCTTTTTCACTTATTAAAACAATTAGATCTCCAGCAATACCATTACCGGCTGAATCATTACCTTTTCCTGAAACTTTTAATTGCATACCATCTTCAACTCCAGCAGGAATTTTAACTAATACTGTTTCTTCCTTTAAAATTAAACCATTGGAATCAGCATTTGAAGGTCTATTTGAAACCACTTGTCCAGAGCCACCGCAACTTGGACATGTTGTAGATGATTGCATTCGACCCAAAATTGTATTTGTTATTCTAGTTACTTGACCTGAACCGTTGCATGTGCTACAAGTTTTATAAGTAACCCCGTCGGCTTTAATTTTTCTTTTGACCTTAATCTTTTTTTCAGCTCCTAGAACAACTTCACTAAGTTCGAGCTGAACTCTTATTCTTAAATTACTTCCTTTTGAAACTCTTGAACCTCCACCTCCAAAACCTCCAAAACCACTACCGCCTCCAAAGGCACTACCAAAAATATCACCAAATTGACTAAAAATATCATCCATGTTCATTCCCGCTCCACCAAAACCTCCTGTACCATCAAAAGCAGAATGACCAAATTGATCGTATTTAGATCTTTTGTCTTTATTTCCTAAAACTTCGTAAGCTTCAGCTGCCTTTTTAAAATTTTCTTCAGCTTGAGAATCTCCAGGATTTTTATCAGGATGATATTTAATTGCTTTTTTTCTATATGCTTTCTTAATTTCGCTATCAGAGGCTGATTTACTAACACCAAGAATTTCGTAATAATCTTCTTTCATATTTAATTAATTAGTTTCCAACTACAACTTTAGGGTATCTAATAATTTTGTCTCCAAGTTTGTATCCATATTCAATTACATCAATAATTTTGCCTCTCATTTTATCATTTTCTGCTGGAATTTGTGTAATAGCTTCGTGTATTTCAGCATCAAAATCATCTCCATTATTTACGTCTATTAAAATTAATCCTTGAGATTTTAGAACATCAGAAAATTTATTATTGATCAATGACATCCCTTCAATTAAACTTTTTTCTTTCGATTTTTCAAACTCTTTGGAAGCTCGATTTAAATCGTCAACAATTGGAAGAAGAGCGGTCATTAATTCTTGTGAAGCTGTTTTATATAAATCTAAACGTTCTTTGGATGTTCTTTTTTTATAATTCTCAAATTCAGCAAATAAACGCAAAAATTTATCTTTTTCATCTTTTACAGAAACTTCAAGTGTTTCTATTTGAGATTTTAGAGTTGGTTTTTTAGATGATTTGGTTTTTGAACTACTCATTTTTAATTTTATTTATAGGGTGCAAAAGTACTGCCAATTTTAAATATTTTGTCAAAATGTCATCAAATTATTTTAACAAATTAATCAAGGCAGAAGAAATTGATTTATATTGAAAATTAAATCCTTCTTCAATAATTTTTTTAGAGGAAACGTTTTGACTAAACAAAAATAGTTCTGACATTGAACCAGTAATTAATTTAATTAAGAACAAAGGAATTGGTGGAAGTAATATATTTTTATTTAAAACTTTACTAATTTCTAATGTAAATAACTTGCTTGAAATTGGATTTGGAGCAACTAAATTATAAATACCGGTTTTATTATTGTTTAGTAGAAATAAAATTGAATCAACTAAATCGTCTATGTGAATCCAAGAATATATATTGCCTCCATTACCAAACCATGTGCCTAAAAAATATTTAACTGAAAGAGCAATTGGTTTAAGCAATCCGCCGTTTAATGACAATACTAATCCTATTCTTAAAAATGTTACATTTATTTTTTGTTCTTTTAATTTTTCACATGATGTTTCCCATTTACTAACAGTATTACCCAAAAAAGAGTTTGAGTAGTTTTGAGATGATTCTCTGTGAATATATGAGTTATCCGATTTATAAATTCCAATTGCAGATGCGCAGACAAAATGATCAATTTTTGAGTTTTTTTCTAATATAACTTGGTTCAATAATTTAACAGAATTAATTCTACTTAAAAGAATTGATTTTTTTGATGATTTTGTCCAAAGTTGAGCAATAGGAGAACCTGCAAGATTGATGATTACCTTAACTCCATCAATACAATTTGAATCAATTTTATTTAATTCTGGATTCCAATAAAATTTATTAATATTCTTATTTGAAGATTTTAAATTCTTATTTGTTGTTAAAATATTTATACACGCATTTTGTTCTAATAATTTATTTACTAATTTTTTTCCAATTAACCCGCTAGCTCCAGTAATTAAATATTTCATTCTTAATATCAATAATATTAATCAAAGTTAATTTGTAATTTTGCTAAATACAATTGATTTATATGAAAATTAATAAAATAAAAGTCTCTAAAATTAATCAAATTGATTTCGGTAATTTAGATTTTGGATCTGTATTTACCGATCATATGTTTACTTGTGATTATATAAATGGAGAGTGGGTGGATGCGCAAATATGTCCTTACGAACCAATAACTATTAGTCCATCTGCCAGAGTTTTTCATTACGGCCAAGCATGCTTTGAAGGCATGAAAGCATTTAAAGACAATAATAATAAAACATGGCTATTTAGACCAAATGATAATTATGAGCGAATTATAAAATCGTCTGTAAGATTAGCCATGCCTGAATTTCCGAAAAAATTGTTTTTTAAGAGTCTTAATAAATTATTGGAACTCGATAACAATTGGATAAAACCAGGTTTAGGGAATTCCTTATACATTAGGCCGTTTATTTTTGCAAGCGAAGACAGTATCAGTGCAACTGAAGCAAATCAATATAAATTTATGATCATATGCGCTCCAGCTAGTTCATATTACTCTGGAGATGTAAGAGTTAAAATTGAGAAGTCTTATAGTAGAGCAGCTAAAGGTGGTGTTGGCTATGCAAAAGCAGCTGGTAATTATGCTGCTCAGTTCTACCCAACGATTTTAGCGAAAAATCAAGGTTATCAACAAATTATTTGGACTGATTCGTCAACTCATGAATATATTGAAGAAGCTGGTACTATGAATTTATTTTTTAGAATTGAAGACAAATTAATAACGGCTCCAACTAGCGACAGTATTCTTGACGGAATCACAAGAAAAAGTTTAATTAAAATTGCAAAAGACTTGGGGATTGATATTGAAGTTAGACCTTTAAAAGTTGATGAAATTTTGAAAGCTGCAAAAAATAATAGTTTGAAGGAAATATTTGGAAGCGGAACTGCAGTAGTAGTTTTACCAATATGTGGTTTTGGATATGAAAACGAAAAATTCGAATTACCAAAAATTGAAAACCCTTGGAGTGCTGTATTCAAGAAAAAACTTAATGATATTCAATATAATTTATCCGAAGATCCTTATGGATGGAGGATAAAACCTTAATTTAAAACTTTTGAAATATTAGGTTTAAAATAATTAGGTCCTTTCATGACTTTACCATCTTTCCTGTAAATTGGTTTTCCATTTTCTCCTAATTTACTTAAGTTACTCTTTTGTATTTCATCAAAAACTTCTTCAATTTTATCTTGCATACCGTGTTCTATAATAGTTCCGCATAAAATATACAGCATATCACCTAATGCATCGGCAACTTCAATTAAATCATTGTTTTTTGCAGCATCTAAGTATTCTTTATTCTCTTCATCCATTAAATTAAATCTCAATTCAATTTTATCGGAACCAATATTAGTTGTAGGAGATTCTTTATAATTAAGTTTATAAACTTCATGGAATATTTTAACTGCTTCTAATTGATGTTTCATATTATATTTAATATTATTTTTACTTAAAAATAGTTAAATATGTTCAGCACTGGTCAATTAGTTTTTGCAATTTTATTTTTTATTTCATTTTTGGCAATTGTAACTATTAGCTACAAAAAAGATTTAAAAGGACTTAAGGGCTCATACAGTGGAATCAGATGGGTAATAATAGGATTTATTTGTTTTGTTTCACTATTAGTTATTTTAAAAAAACTTAGTGTGTCATGAAACAATTAGTATTGATTTTTATTGGGGGAGGCTTGGGAAGTGTTGTTAGATACCTTATTTCATATATTTCTGTATTTAGTAATTTTAAATTACCTGTTAACACTTTTTTGTCTAACATTTTAGGGTGTTTAATAGTCGGCTTAATAATGGGGTGGGCTATAAAAAATAATCAAATGAATTCTCCACAAACAATTTTGTTTGCAACAGGATTTTGTGGTGGATTAACTACTTTCTCAACATTCGCTTATGAAAATGTTAATTTAATTAAATCCGGTGACATAAGTACATTCTTAATCTACACTTTAGTTTCAATTGTAATAGGTTTTAGCTCTATTTTAATAGGAATTCAATTAGCAAAATAAGTTTTATCAATTTTAAAATTGATCAATTTGATAATTTAAGGTTACCATAATTATCATATATTAATTTTTAATATTTCGAAATTACGTTATTCGTAAAAATAATAGTATATAGTTTATTTTACATAAGAATTATTAGGTCTTTTGTTAGTTTTGATGAAAATTATTTAACAAAATTTAAAATTAACTTAAAAATTACTATTATGAATTTAAAAAAACAATCATTTAAACTTAGTTCAATCATTCTTGTTGCTATCTGCTTTTTTACATTGAATGAATCTAAAGCACAAGACTTAGGTGCAGATTTGGTAAGCTCATATGTATGGAGAGGAACTCAATTCGGTTCTGGAGCACACATCCAGCCATGGGTATCATTAAGCACAGGAGATTTGGAAGTTGGAGCATGGGGAAGTTTTCCAACAACAGCAGTTGGAGGAGGAAATGAACTAGATTTATATGCAAGTTACTCTTTTGGAAAATTTGGTTTAACTCTAACAAATTACTCATTTCCAGGTGAAGGTGGTGCTTATGCTGATGGAGAAGGACTTTTTGAAGGAGATTATTTAGAAATTTCTGGTTCTGCAGAATTAGGTCCAATCAATCTTTTAGTAGGTTACTTTACAGAAGTTGAAGCTTTATATATTGAAGCTGCTTTTTCAGCAGGCCCTGTAGATGTAGCAATTGGATATGGAGATGATTCTAAAGACGCTTGGTACGTTAACGGAGGAAGTGGATTATGCAACATTTCTCTGGGTGGTTCTAAAGACGTTAAAATAACAGAAGATTATACGTTACCACTATTTGGATCGTTCGTTTATAATCCAGATTCTGAAGCTGCATTTTTAGTATTTGGAGCAAGTTTCTAATTAATATAAAACTAAATCAATATGAAAAAAATAGAAGCAATTATTAGAAAATCAAATTTTTCTAAAGTCAAACAAGCTTTACACTCAGTAGAAGTTAATTTCTTCACTTACTGGGATGTAACCGGTGTCGGAAATGAAAAAGAAGGACATGTTTATAGAGGAGTTACTTACAGTACTGCAGATATTCAAAGACGGTACTTATCAATTGTAGTCTCTGACGAATTTGTTGAAAGAACAATTAATGCAATTCTTGAGTCAGCCTATACAGGTGAAGTAGGAGATGGAAAAATCTTTGTTTTTCCATCTGAAGAAGCCTACAGAATTAGAACAAAAGAAACTGGTAAAACATCATTAAACTAAAATTATTATGGAACTATTAACATCAAATAACGTATGGATGATGATCTGTACAGCACTAGTATTTTTTATGCATTTAGGATTTTCATTTCTAGAAATTGGACTTACTAGACAAAAAAATACAATTAATATATTATTTAAAAATTTCTTTGTTATAACAATGGGACTACTAGTTTATTGTGGTTTTGGATTTAACTTAATGTATCCTGGTGAATTTGGAATTATTGAAGGAGTTTTAGGATTTGCAGGATTTGGATTGGATCCTGGAATTGATTATGATCAATTAACTTACGCAGGAGGTGGATATACATATTGGACAGATTTCCTTTTTCAAGGAATGTTTGCTGCAACAGCAGCAACTATTATTTCTGGAGCTGTTGCTGAAAGAATTAAAATTGGTTCTTTTATGCTCTTAGCTTTCCTTTATGTTTCAATCATATACCCAATTGTTGGTTCTTGGCAATGGGGAGGAGGTTTTTTTAGCACATTTATTTCTGAAGACTTAGGTTTTTATGACTTTGCAGGTTCTACATTAGTTCATTCTGTTGGAGGATGGGGAGCTTTAGTTGTAATTTACTTTTTAGGTGCAAGAAAAGGAAAATTTGATTCTGATGGAAAACCACTTGCAATACCAGGCTCAAACTTACCTTTATCGGCAGCTGGAGTTTTAATTTTATGGTTAGGATGGTTTGGTTTTAATGGTGGTTCTGTTCTATCTGCAGATCCAGCTCTTACATCATTAACACTAGTTACAACTTGTTTAGCCGCAGCTGCAGGTGGAATTGGTGCTGCTGTTTTATCAGGAATTTTATATAAGAATTTAGACTTAACTATGTTTATGAACGGAGTTCTTGGAGGTCTTGTTGGAATTACAGCTGGAGCAGATCAAATGCTTCCACATACTGCAATATTAATTGGTTTAATAGCAGGTGGAATTGTTGTTCTTTCTGTTGCATTATTAGATAAATGTAAACTAGATGATCCGGTTGGAGCAATTCCGGTACACTTATTTTGTGGTATCTGGGGAACGTTAGCGGTTGGATTATTTGGTGAATTAGCTGGATTCGATCAGTTCATGGTTCAATTAGCATGTGTAGGTATCACTGCTGTTTTCTGTGTGATAGGTGGAACAATTATTACTTTAATTGTAAAATCAATAGCAGGTTTAAGAGTAGACGAAAAAGAGGAAGAAGATGGTTTAGACATAGCAGAGCATGGAACCAGAGCTTATGGAGATTTTTCGATAAACTAATTATTTATAACTATTTTCATGAAAAATTAGTGTCATGAAAATAAATTTTCTATACAAACTGCAATGTTACTTAGTAATAACATTGCAGTTTTTTTATACATACGGTCAAAACGAAGTCAGTCAAGGTCCATATGAACAGCTTATTTTAAGAGGAGTTACTCTTATCAATGGAAATGGAGCACCGCCAATAGGTCCTGTAGACATAGAAATTAAAAAAAATATCATTACAAAAGTTCAAGTAGTAGGCTATCCAGGTGTTAGTGAAAGAAGAAATGGTCCTAAACTTGAAAAAAATGGAGTTGAATTTGACTACAGCGGAATGTTTGTTCTCCCTGGTTTTATTGATATGCATGGACATATTGGAGGAATATCTCAAGGAGCTGATCCAGAATATGTTTTTAATCTTTGGATGGCTCATGGAATTACAACAATTAGAGAACCTAGCGGAAGAGGATTAGATTTTACTTTGGATTTAAAAAGGAAAAGTCAAAGAAATTCGATTATAGCCCCAAGAATATATGCTTACACAGGGTTTGGAAGTGGTTCCGAAGTGAATACAAAGGATGATGCTATAAAATGGGTAAGAGAAAATGCAAAAAACGGAGCTGATGGAATTAAATTCTTTGGAGCAAATCCTGCAATACTAGAAGCTGCTATAAAAGAAAACAAAAGGCTTGGGTTGAGATCTGCCTTTCATCACGCTCAAATGAACGTAGCTAGATGGAATGTCTTAAACTCAGCAAAAGCTGGCTTAACAACAATGGAACACTGGTACGGACTTCCAGAAGCTCTATTTAATGATAAAACAGTTCAAAACTACCCACCTAACTATAATTATCAAAATGAACAGCATAGGTTTGAAGAGGCAGGGAAATTATGGCAACAATCTGCAAAACCCTACAGTGAACATTGGAATAATGTAATGAATGAATTACTAAAACTTGATTTCACTTTAGATCCAACCTTCAATATATATGAAGCTAGTAGAGATTTACACAGAGCTAGACGCGCTGAATGGCATGAAGAATATACTTTACCTTCATTATGGAAATTTTATGAACCAAGTAAAATTTCTCATGGTTCGTATTGGCATTATTGGGGAACTGAACAAGAAGTTCAGTGGAAAAACAACTATAAATTATGGATGACTTTTGTTAATGAATTTAAAAATCGTGGAGGAAGAGTAACTACTGGTTCGGACTCAGGATTTATTTATCAACTATATGGTTTTGCTTATGTAAGAGAACTAGAACTTTTAAGGGAAGCTGGATTTCATCCGTTAGAAATAATTCGTGCAGCAACTTTAAACGGTGCTGAAGCACTTGGCGCTGAAAATAAAATTGGATCAATTGAGGTAGGAAAATTAGCAGATATGATTGTAATAGAAAAAAATCCCTTAGAAAATCTTAAAGTCTTATATGGAATGGGTGCGATTAAATTAAATGACAAGAATGAAGTAATTCGCGTTGGAGGAGTTAAGTACACTATAAAAGATGGAATAATTTATGATTCTAAATTATTACTTAAAAATGTTAAAGAAATGGTTTCTAATAAAAAGAAAGAAAAGAATTTTAAAATAACACAGCCTGGAATTAAATAAAATGAAAAAATTAAACTAATATTTTTTATTAATTAAATTTCTTAAAAATGATATACTTGAATTATTAAATATTTTTGGCTTATCTACGTTTACAACATGACCACAATCAGGGATAATAATTAATTTTGAATTTTTATGCTCCTTAGTTACGTGTTTAATTGATTCTAAAAACATGTAATCTTCAGATCCCATTAAATATAATGTTGGTATTTTTAATTCAACTTGTCTAAAAAGTTTCAATAGTGGATTTAATTCGGACGTTAATTTATACCATCTCATAAATTCTTTCTGGTATAATTTCTTGGCTTCGTTGATAAATAAAAGTCTTGATTTTTTATGATTTTTATAAGGCATGATTACAAATGCAAAGAGTTTGTATATCCAAATATAGGGAACAACAGATTTAAAAATTGAACCAAGTTTAATTAAAAATCTTGAGCGAAAATTAAGTTTCATTATTGCTCCAGCCATAATCATACTTTTTACCATTTTAGGGTAATATTCTGCTAATTGACGTATTAAAATTGTCCCTAACGAAATTCCTATAAAATGGGAGCTCTTAATATTTTCTTTGTTTAAAACTTCAACAATATCATTTGATATTGATTTAAATGTATATTTTTTTTCAAAAACATTTTTGATATGATATTTCGATCTACCATGTCCTCTTAAATCTAAAAGAATTACGTTGAAAAATCTTTTAAACTCTTTTATTTGCCTAAACCAAATAGATGAACTGCCACCAGCTCCATGAACAAAGGTTACCCACTCCTTCGAATTATTATTTTTGTATATAGAATAATTAATCATTGATATTGTTTAATAATACGCTCATTTTAGATTGAATTTTTTTAGCTTCCTCGTAAGATTTTTTTAGAAAATTTTGATCATTTCCTGCATATATTATAGACCTTGATGAATTAACTAAAATACCAATTTGATCATTTACCCCATTTTTAAAAGTATCCTCTAAACTACCACCTTGAGCTCCAACTCCAGGAACTAGCAAAAAACTATTTGGAACAATTAATCTTACATCTTTTAGAAATGAAGCTTTAGTAGCACCAACTACATACATAAGATTATTAGAATTTTTCCATTCTTGAGATTTAATTAAAACTTTTTTAAATAAATCTTGATCTGAATTTATAGAATACTGAAAATCATTTGCTCCATTATTTGACGTTAAGCCTAGCAATATCGTATGCTTATCATTATAGTCCAGAAATGGTTCAATTGAATCATTACCCATGTATGGTGAAACGGTTATAGAATCAAATTTCATGTGACTAAAAAAAGCTCGAGCGTACATATCTGAAGTATTTCCGATATCTCCTCTTTTGGCATCGGCAATCGTAAACAAATTTGGATATGTATTATTTATATAATCAATCGTTTTTTCTAAAGTCTCCCATCCTTTCGATCCATGAACTTCGTAAAAAGCAGTATTAATTTTTACTGATACAATTAATTCATTCAAAGCATCTAAAAGTAATTTATTAAAACTAAAAATCGGATCAGACTCTTCTAATAAAAATGATGGTATTTTATTAATATCACTATCAAGCCCTAGACATAGGAAAGAATTTTTAGAAATAATTTGATCTTTTAAGAAACTTGTTTTCATAAATTAAAAAACTTCTTCTGAATTTTTAAGTAATTCATTATTTTGAACAATTTTTAGCTCATCAATAATTTTTTGTATATCACCGTTTACTATATTCTGTAAATCATATAATGTTAGTCCTATTCGGTGATCAGTCACTCTTCCCTGAGGATAGTTGTATGTTCTAATTTTAGCAGATCTGTCACCAGATGAAACCATAGAGTTTCTTTTCAAGGAATCCTCCTCTAATTTTTTATTTAATTCTAATTCATAAAGTCTAGATCTAAGAACTTTTAAAGCTTTATCCTTGTTTTTATGTTGTGATTTTTGATCTTGACATTGAGCTACAATTCCTGTAGGTGTGTGTGTTAATCTTACAGCTGAATAAGTTGTATTTACAGATTGTCCACCTGGTCCAGATGAACAAAAATAATCTATACGAACATCATTCATATTAATTTCAACATCAAACTCCTCAGCTTCAGGTAAAACCATTACAGTTGCAGCAGAAGTATGAACTCTTCCCTGAGTTTCAGTTTGAGGAACTCTCTGTACACGATGAACACCAGATTCAAATTTAAGAAAACCATAAACTTCATCATTTCCTGAAACCTCAAATATTATTTCCTTATATCCCCCAGCAGTTCCAGGACTAGCATCTACTAAACTTACTTTCCAATTTCTTCCCTCACAATACTTAGTGTACATTCTGAAAAGATCACCTGCAAAAATACTAGCTTCATCTCCTCCAGTTCCAGCCCTTAACTCCACAACAACATTTTTAGAATCATCTGGATCTTTTGGAATTAATAAAAATTTTATTTCCTCTTCAATTGACTTTATTTTTTCTTTTGAATTCTTTAATTCTTCGTTTGCCATTTCAAGCATTTCTTTATCATCTTCAATTTTAATAATTTCCTCTGCTTCCTCTTTATTAGAAATTAAACTTTCATACTTTTTTTTCTTTTCAACTAAAAGTCCAAGATCTTTATATTCCTTATTAAGTTTAATATATCTTTTTTGATCTGTAATAATATTGGGTTGTATAATAAGATCAGAAACCTCATTATACCTTTGTTGAACAATATTTAACTTATCTAACATTTGAAAAAAAATAATATTTACAAATTTATAATATTTTGATATTAATTAGTATTCGAAAGTTCCATGATCTGAAATAATACTTAGTTTTTTTGAGTCATTAGACTCTACTTTTCCAATTATTTTAGCATCAACTCCAAATGACTTTGAAATTTCTATTATGCTGTTAGCTACATTTGGATCTACGTATAATTCCATTCTGTGTCCCATGTTAAAAACTTTATACATCTCCCTCCAATCGGTACCAGATTCTTTTTTTATAATTTCAAATAAAGTAGGTGTTTGAAACAAATTATCTTTTATAATATGTAAATTTTCAACAAAATGTAAAATTTTAGTCTGAGCTCCACCACTACAATGAATCATTCCGTGAATAGAACTTGAATCGAAATGATTTAAAATTTTCTTAATTATTGGAGCGTAAGTCCGAGTTGGTGATAGGACTAATTTTCCTGCATCTAAATCAACTCCGTCTATTTTCTGATTTAAATCATACGAACCTGAATATATAAGGTCATTAGGGACCATCGGATCAAAACTTTCAGGGTATTTTGAAGCTAATTTTTTATTAAAAACGTCATGTCTAGCAGATGTTAGACCGTTACTTCCCATACCACCATTGTAATGAGATTCATAGTTTGACTTCCCAAATGATTCTAAACCAACGATTACATCACCATTAGAAATCCTTGCATTATCAATAATATCAGTTTTTTTAATCCTAGCAATAACAGTAGAATCAACAATTATAGTTCTAACTAAATCGCCAACATCTGCAGTCTCTCCTCCAGTGGATTTTATATTTACACCATAATTTGACATTTCAAGAATTAACTCCTCTGTCCCTTCAATAATAGCTTTAATAACTTCACCAGGTATTAAATTCTTATTTCTTCCTATTGTAGATGAAAGCATAATATTATCTACTGCACCCACGCATAAAAGGTCATCAATATTCATTATAAGCGCGTCTTGTGCAATTCCTTTCCAGACAGAAAGATCACCTGTTTCTTTCCAATACATATAGGCCAGAGATGACTTAGTGCCAGCTCCATCTGCGTGCATAACCAAACAGTAATCAGAATTATTTGAAAGGTAGTCAGGAACGATTTTACAAAATGCCTTTGGAAACAAACCCTTATCAACATTTTTAATTGCATTGTGGACATCAGTTTTGTCAGCAGATACACCTCTAAGACTATATCGCTCTAGATTTTTATCATTCATTTACAACAAAGATACAAGTAATGGTAAGGTTTTAAAATTTTATTTGAACTAAATAAAAATGTAAAAGTTTAAAAAAAAATATGAAAAAATCATTTTTTTCTATAAATATTATCAAAAATGAAATTTTAAATATTAAAAAATACGGTATTAATAATAATCAGCATTGTTTATATCTTTTAAAAAGTTAAAACGCTAAAAATCAATTATATATTTTAATTTTATCTAAATTAATTTATAAAAAAAATCCTTTAAAATGAGTAAATCTAAATTAGAATACATTTGGTTAGATGGTTATAAGCCAACCCAAAATATGAGAAGCAAAACTAAGGTTTTAGAAGACTTTAGTGGGAAATTAGAAGATTGTCCAATTTGGTCTTTTGATGGGTCATCTACAAAGCAAGCTGAAGGAGGTTCTTCAGATTGTTTACTTAAGCCAGTTGCAATCTATCCGGATCCTGATAGAGTCAACGGTTATTTAGTAATGACTGAAGTTTTAAATGCTGATGGTACTGCACACGAATCAAATGCAAGAGCTACAATTGACGATGATGATAATGATTTTTGGTTTGGGTTTGAACAAGAATATTTTATAATGGATTGTGACACTTTATTGCCATTAGGTTTTCCTGTGGGAGGTTATCCTGGTCCACAAGGAATGTATTACTGCTCTGTTGGTGGAAAAAACACACATGGTCGTGATTTAGTTGAAGAGCATGCAGATCAATGTATTGAAGCTGGATTAAATTTTGAAGGTATTAATCAAGAAGTTGCAAGCGGTCAATGGGAATTTCAATTATTTGCAAAAGGAGCAAAAAAAGCAGGAGATGAAATTTGGGTAGCTAGATACCTACTTGACAGAATTACAGAGAAATATGGATATTATATTGAATATCACCCAAAGCCTATCAAAGGGGATTGGAATGGAAGTGGTATGCATGCTAATTTTTCTAATACATTGTTAAGAACATGTGGTTCTCAAAAAACTTATGAAGCAGTTTGTGAAGCATTTAGACCTGTTGTAAAAGAACATATTAGTGTTTACGGAGAATTCAATGATCAAAGATTAACTGGTCTTCATGAAACAGCCTCAATTAATGATTTTAGCTATGGTGTTTCTGACAGAGGAGCTTCAATTAGAATCCCAATTATTACTGTTGAAAAAGGCTGGAAAGGATGGCTAGAAGACAGAAGACCTGCATCTAATGGTGATCCGTATAAAATTGCTGGAAGAATAGTTAAAACAGTTAAATCGGCTAAGATTTAATATTTAATTTAACATTTAAAAAAAACCCTCTTGGATGAGGGTTTTTTTTTGACATTAAATTAAATTAGAAATAATTGATATATATATACAGTATAAAATAATAGTATTATTAATCCCTCTTTTCTTCCCAAAACAAGTTTTTTTGGAAAAAATATTAATGGAAGTATCATTGCTGCAAAAAACAGCATCACATATATGTCATAATTTATAATACTCTTATCTAAAACCGAAAGTGGCGTAACTAAAGATGTAATTCCTAAAACTGCAAAAACATTAAATATGTTTGAGCCTAATAAATTACCTAATGAAATACTTTTTTCTTTATTAAGAACTGCTACCAATGATGTTACTAGCTCAGGAATACTTGTACCAACAGAAACTACAGTTATTCCAATTATCCTTTCACTAATTCCAAAAGAATCAGCTAGCATTATTGCACCATCAATAAACCACTCTGAACCATAATAAAGAAACAACCCCCCAAAAAACAATACTATTAAAGATTTTAAAAATGAATCTTCAACACTATTTTCCAAATCAACCTCAGATTTATCACGAAGTTTTATTAAAGCTGAAATAGTCATAACTAAAAAACAGACTAAAATACCTCCCTCAATTTTACTAATAACACCATCAAGTATAACTATTAAAAAATAAATGGCAGAAAACATCATAATTGGCCACTCTTTCTTGTAAACACTTTTAGAAATATTAATAGGCGAGAACAATATTGTTATCCCTAGAACTAAACCAAGATTTGCAATATTTGAGCCTAAAACATTTGAAATAGCCAAGTCAGGTGATCCCTTAATAGCTGATTTAATACTAACAATTAACTCCGGAGCAGAAGTTGCTAATGATACAACTGTCATCCCAATCAATAATTTAGGAATTCCAAATCTGAGTGATATAGAAACTGCCGCTTTTAATAATAAATTTCCACCAATGATTAAAACGGTTAAGCCAAAAATTAACAAGGAAATAGTATTTAAATCCATATATTTATTTTTGTAAAGATAACATATGAATTATATATTCTATTAAATGAAAAATATATTTAAAGTCTTAGCAAAGATTAATAAAGTTTTACTACCAAGCTTAACTAAAAACAGAGTTGACCCTATAAAAGCAACTAAGTTTCAATTTCTATTATTAGGATGGAGATACTATATAACGAAGAATAGTTTAGACTAAATTTAGATCTATATTACTTTTAATTTCTTTCCAACTTCATAAAATGCATTTAAAGCTTTATCAATATCTTCAATTGAATGAGAAGCTGAAATTTGTACTCTGATTCTAGCTTGACCTTTAGGAACTACAGGGTAAAAAAAGCCAATTACATATATGTCTAGTTTTAATAATTCAGAAGACATTTCTTGAGCAAGATGATCGTCATAAAGCATAACTGGAACAATTGGATGATTTCCAGGCTTAATATCAAAACCAAAATTTGAAATTTTTTTTCTGAAATACTCTGTGTTTTCTTTTAACTTTTTTAAATGAGAAGTATCATTTTCTAAAACATCTAAAACTCCCAAAGATGCACCGACAATTGAGGGTGCCAAAGTATTTGAAAACAAATAAGGTCGAGATTTTTGTCTAAGTATATCTATTATTTCTTTAGGCCCACTTGTAAATCCTCCAGATGCTCCGCCAAGAGCCTTTCCCAGAGTTCCAGTAACTATATCAACTTGATCAATTACGTTTAACTCTTCAGGAACTCCTCTACCACTTGGCCCTACAAATCCAGTAGAGTGACATTCATCAGACATAACTAAAGCATCATATTTTTTTGCTAATTCACAAATTTTATCAAGCTGAGCAATTGTACCGTCCATTGAAAAAACTCCGTCTGTAACAATAATTTTACTCCTACAATCTTTTGCATTTTTAAGTTGAACCTCCAAATCTTTCATATCATTATGCTTATAACGAAATCTTTGTGCCTTACATAGTCTAATCCCATCAATAATTGAGGCGTGATTTAAAGCATCACTAATTATAGCATCTTGATCATTAAATAAAGGTTCAAAAAATCCGCCATTAGCATCAAAAGCTGCAGCATACAATATAGTATCTTCTTTTTTTAAAAATTTTGAAATCTTCATTTCAAGTTCTTTATGGATATCTTGAGTTCCGCATATAAACCTTACTGAAGCCATTCCGAAACCATGACTTTCTAAAGTATCTTTTGCTCGTTTTATGACTTTATTATTTGATGCTAAACCTAAATAGTTGTTTGCACAAAAATTTAAAACTTTACTGTTCTCTACATTGATAATTGAGCCCTGACTAGAACTAATGATTCTTTCATCTTTATATCTTCCCGAAATTTTAACCTCATCTAATTCCTTTATAAGCCTTTTTTGTATAGATTCGTACATATATGTTATTTAATTAATAAAAGTATAATTTTTATTTAGTAATGGAAAGAATATTAATTACTGGGGCGTTAGGTCAATTAGGTCAGGAATTTGTAAAGTATTTTGTTAAAAATAATATTTATGTTTTAGCTACTGATATAAGATCGCCCAAAAAGAAATTAAATTGTGATTTTGAAATTGCTAATGCAATGAATAAAAATAAATTAGATAATCTTATAAAGAAATATAAACTTAACACCATATATCATTTGGTAGCAGTACTTTCTGCAAATGGAGAAAAAAATCCATTTGATTCATGGAAAATAAACATGGAAAGTTTCCAAAATATTATTGAAATTTCTATTAAAAATAAAATAAATAGAATCTTTTGGCCTAGCTCAATTGCAGTTTTTGGAACAAAATCAAATCTTGAAAACGTTATTCAAGACCCTATTCTTAACCCTGAAACCATGTATGGTGTTTCTAAACTAGCAGGTGAAAAATTAATGAACTATTATAACAAAAAGTATGATTTAGATATTAGATCACTTAGGTATCCTGGTATTATTTCTTTTGAATCTAAACCAGGTGGTGGTACTACTGATTATGTTATGGAAATGATTGAATCATTAAAAAAAGGAAAAAATTACAATTGTTTTTTAAATAAAAACTCTAAGCTTCCAATGCTTTATATAAATGATGCCATTATGGGTACAATAAAGTATATGTCAACTAACAAAAATAATCTAAGTGTAAAAGAATCATACAATATAACTGGCTTTAGTATCACACCTTTAGAGCTCGAAAAAAAATTAAGAGAAATTGGATGTAAAGGAAATGTAATTTATAAACCGGATTTTAGAGATGAAATTGCTCAAACATGGCCAAAAGAAATAGACGATTCCGTTGCTAGAAGAGACTGGGGTTGGAAGGCTAATTTTCGATTAAATGAAACTCTTAATGAAAATTTTAAATAGATCTAATCCATTTACCTTCACTGTTTAAAGAAAATTCTCCTACACAATCTTTATTCCAAGATTGAGGATTAATTAGAGACAAAAAATATTCATTTGATTTATCGTTATATAAATAATATATTTCACCAATAACGGGCTCAAAAGAGAACTTAGAATTATATATTATTTCGTTCCACTTAAAATCATCTATTAATTTTTCATAATCTGATTTTAATTCTTCAAACTTTAAACTAATTTTTTTATTGACTTTAGCAACTCCTCTCTCTTTCCAACTCTTATTATCTTCAATTTTAATTGATGGAGCACCTACACTTGATGCGTATGGTAAAATTGAAGCATTATATTGATTAGATTCTTCATTAAAAACAATATTATCTGGCTTATTTTTTTTCATATATTAAAATAATTCAAGAATAATATTACAAAAATAATGCTAAATTCGCATTTCTAATAAAAAAGGCCTCGTAGCATAACTGAATAGTGCACTTGATTACGGCTCAAGAGGTTCTAGGTTTGAATCCTAGCGAGGTCACAAGAAGGGAATAACTTTTGTCGGTTGTTCCCTTTTTTTAGTTTATAAACTACTATCTAAACTACATTGTCAGTTCTAATCCAAGTTTTTGATTTTTATATTTTTAAATTCAACAGGATGTCCTTCTGATTGAAGTGAAATATAACCATCTACAAGAGGTTCACTCAATCTGCTTAAATAATTTTCAGGAATTTTATCACCTCCTACTCTTAAATTAGAATAAGAAATCACTGTATCACTTTCAACAATATGATGAACAATATTATTGGATTTAACAATTACTTCAACTTTAACCCAATCGTCATTATGATACGTGTTGGAAGTAGAATTTACACAGTGGTATTTTGCTTTTTCAGAGTTAATATCAACATCGATTCCAGGTGAACACATATTTGCTGTTGATCTTTCCTCGGTTCCCAATCCTCCTAAAAGCTGGACCTCTGAACTAACAGGAAAATCTTGATCTAAAAGCATGGTAGATGGATGCTGAGAATGTAGCATTATACCACTATTTTTAATTGACCATCCTGGAGCACCTTTCAAATGTTCTCCACTAAATTTATATTCTAATTTAAGGTGGTAATTTTTGAACTTAGATTTCGTATAAAATATATGACCAAATCTATCATCAAAATTTTCATAATTTTCATATGAAACTTTCAATGAACCATCATTAACCTTAAATGTGTTTTTAAAATTATTACCTAACTCTTCTCCTCTAATTTTAATTTCCCATCCATCAAAATCTTCACCATTAAAAATAGTTTCCCAATCATTTATTTCTTTAATATCATCAACTTGTTCTGAATTATTATAAATAATTATAAAACAAAATATTATTAAGAGAACAACTAAACTAGTAAAGGTTGATTTAACATCTTTCATAAATGTTTAATATTAAAAGTTAATCCTGATTTATTTTCTAACCTCTCCAGTAAATTATCTCCCATTGCTGTTGAAGGTGTAATAACACCATCAAGGCTATCCAAATTATCCATAGCCAAGCATATGGCAGATTCACTTAGCATTTTTGATGTTGAACCATACCCTGGGTCCCTATCTCCAGTAACTTTAGCTATGGAATTGGATCCATCTTTATAAGTAACGTAGAATCTCAAATTAAAATATCCATTTTCACGATCTTTTTTTGAGGGTCCTTCACCAGCACTTGGTAATATTTTATCAACAATCTTCTTTATAATTGATCCAGGTTTTGCAAGCATAACAATTGCTAATGGTATTGACATTAAAACACTTTTTACTCTTCCATTAAATCCTTTGCCACCAAGAGTAGCCTCATCATATTCAAAATCTTTTCCATACAAATATCCACTTAAAGCATTACTTCTTCTAACTATCTTAGTATTTATAGCAGCCATTATAAATGGACCAATCCAATTTTTTGATGTCTTATCAAATTTTACCTTTCTAAGGTCATATTTATCAGGCCCGCTTTGTTCTCCTATGGGGTTTAGTCCATAAGGGCTAATCACTGTTTTAAAAATTTCATTGTCTTTAAGAGCTTCTTTATTCACATTACTCAAACTTTCATAAGTACCACCACTAATACCACCTTTTGCACCTGCAACCCTCATCTCAATTTTACTTATGGTTTTGTTTAATTTCAGAGCATCTTTGTAAATAAAATAGACACCCATATCAGAGGGAATTGAATCAAATCCACAACAGTTAACAATTTTGACATTATTAGATTTAGCTTTTTTATGATACTGGTCGATCATTTTTCTAATCCACTGAACCTCTCCAGCCAAATCACAATAATGTGTTTTACTTTCTACACATGCTTTAACCAAATTTGATCCATACAGAGCATATGGTCCAACTGTAGTGCAAACAACCTTAGTTCTTTTAACCATTGATTGAAGACTAGCTAAATCATCGCTATTGGCAGAAATAACAGGAATTGAATCATCAGCAAACTTTAATCGAATTTTATTTAATTTTTCAATACTTCTACCAGCAATTGCCCATTTAAGACTTTTATTTTTATAGTTATTATAAATATACTCCACAACAAGTGATCCTGTAAATCCTGTGCCTCCCCATATAATAACATCAAATTCTCTTTCCATGTTCATAATTATAAATTTATTTAAACAAGTTAGTAAATATAAAATGATAGAGTGAAGTAAATTAAGATACTTTTTGCCCTCTATTTGGCTTAAGTTTTTTTTTAAAAAAATCTAAATCTTCAGAATTAGTTATAACAAACACTATTGAGTGATGATCACTATTTTCCTCTAAACCGGTTTTATATTCATACATTTTTTCTAAAGCAAGAAATTCTTTGAGATGAGAATGAAAATGATGAGCAGTTTTTTTTGAAACAGGACCTCTAAAATCCCAAATTAACTTTATTAAATTCATGAAAATAAAAGTAGAAATTTATGACTTTAAATTGTTATATTTATAACAAAATATTTAATTATTGTTATATATGAAAGATATTATAGTGCTAGGTTTGGGTAAAGTAGGGACACTAGTTGGTGTTCTTTTGAGTAATAAATTTAATGTAACTGGTATTGATCAAAAAAAACCACACTATGATTTTAAATTACCATTTAAAGTGCTAGAGTGTGATGTAACAAATGAAAAAGAACTTGAGAAAATATTTAAAAAAAATGATACAGTTGTATCAGCATTACCTTTTTTCTTAAATAAGAAAATAGCTAAAATGTCAAGTAAATTAAATATGAACTATTTTGATCTCACCGAAGATATAGAAACAACAAATTACATAAAAGAATTAAGCAAAAACACTACTAAAGTTATGGCGCCTCAGTGTGGACTTGCTCCAGGACTAATTGGGATAATTGGCAATAATTTAGCATGTGAGTTTGATAAACTAAGAGATATTGAACTTAGAGTTGGTGCTCTTCCAAGATACCCAAACGGACAGTTAGCCTACTCGTTCACTTGGTCCCCTGAGGGGGTTATTAATGAATATATTAACGACGCTCAAGTTATTCAAAATGGAGTAAAAAAAATGGTTCCCTCCCTTGATGGATTTGAATATATAAACATTGAAGGACAAGAATTTGAGGCTTTTGCAACATCTGGTGGTTTAGGAACAATGTGTGATACTTATGAGGGGAAAGTTGATACTCTAAATTATAAAACCATAAGGTATCCTGGTCACGGAAAACTAATGAGGTTTTTAATGTATGAACTAATATTAAAAAACGATAAAAGTCAGCTAGAAAAAATACTTAGTAATGCAAAGCCACCTGTAAAAGAAGATGTAGTTTATGTTTATGCTGTAGTTGAAGGCTGGAAAAACAAAAAGATTTCAAGAAGTGAATATTTTAAAGCATTTTATCCTATTGAAATTCAAGGTCATAAATGGAGAGCCATTTCTTGGACAACTGCTGCTTCATTAGTTTCAGTAATTGAAATGGTTAATAAAGGTTCATTAAAACAAAAAGGGTTTATTAAACAAGAAGAAATCTCTTTTGAAAAGTTTTTAGAAACAGATTCTGGGAAATTATTTTTAGATTAACTTTAGATAATGAAGTTCAAAGAAAAGAAAACAATAAATATAGTTTTAGAGTCATTATTTAACACTTATTCGTTAAGAGTTCCTGATGTTAAAAAAATTACTAAAGCAATGGTTTCAAATAATATTGTTTCTGATCAGTCTGAAATAATAAATGATCACATTGCTTTTCGAACTATGGGAGTTGATAATCTTGGTATTAATTCATTTGAAAAAATATTTCTAAATCACGGATATAAAAAAAGAGACTTTTATTCCTTTGAACAAAAAAAACTTAACGCGTTCTGGTATTCTCATCATGAAAAAAATATGCCGAGAATTTTTATAAGTGAGCTAAAAGTAAATGAGTTATCAAAAAATGCACAAAAAATTATTCAACAGTATACAAATCAGGTAAAAAAAGATCCCGTTGATTCAATCAATCTAAATAATGCTAATGAAATTATAGATTTCTTAAGTAAACCTTTATGGAGTCTACCCACATTAAACCATTATAATCAATTATTGAAAGAAACTGAATACGGATCTTGGGTAATTTACAATAGGTATTATTTAAATCATTACACAATAAGTGTTCATGAACTCGAAAAGAGTTACAATTCATTAGAAAATTTTAATAAATTTCTAATTAGTATTGGAATAAAACTTAATGATTCAGGCGGGATAATTAAAAAAAGTAAAGATGGGTTACTTCTTCAAAGTAGTTCAGTAGCTAATAAAATCAATGCTAACTTTAAGGAAGGTAAATCATTAATCTCAGGGAGCTACGTAGAATTTGCTGAAAGAAAAATATTACCAAAGTTCAAAGAATTAGAACCTAATAAAATTAATTCTTCTCACAGAAGAGATGGGTTTGAAACTTCAAATGCTGACAAAATATTTGAAAGCACCTACCAAAAACAAGTAAATAAATAATTTAATAATTATTTATTTTTGCTAATCTATCTAGGTGATAATTTGAATCTCCAAAAATTCTTTGTGTAACTCTAGTCTTCTTGAGAAAAAAACCAATATCAGAATCATCTGTCATTCCTATTCCACCATGCATTTGTACAGCTTCATTAGTAACTAATTTTGATGTTAATCCTAACTTTGATTTGGCTAAACTTGCAAGTTCAGGTAAATTTTCATCGTCGGAATCAATAGCTTGAAGTGCTTTTAAAACAATAGATTTACACAATTCAATTTCTCCAAACATTATTGCTGATCTGTGTTGTAAAGATTGAAAAGAACCAATTTTTACTCCAAATTGTTCTCTCTCCTTCAAATATTCCATTGTCATTTCAAATGCTTGTTGAATATTACCTAACATTTCAGCTGCCAATCCGATACAAGCTATATCAATAGTTTTACTTAAAAGTTTTTGACCATCATCATTGGATGATAAAAAATCATTATTAGAAAACTCGACATTATTAAATGAAATATCAGAGTAATTTTTAGAGTCCATATGAACTTTGTTATTGAAAGTAATCCCTTTTGATTTAGAATCTAAAATGATTAACTCTAATGTACCAGAGGATTCATTATTAGCTGAAATAATTAAGTAATCTGAAATTGATCCATCAATAACAAACCTCTTTTTTCCATTCAAAATAAACTTCTCATCGTTTTTTGAAACAATAGATGAGTTAATATTTGGGTTGTGGTGAGAACTTTCTTCATGAGCCAGTGAACATAGCTTTTTTCCATTCATTATTTCATCAAAAAGTTTTCTTTTTAAAACTTCATTTTTAGACAAAGAAATTAATGTTGTTGAAACTAATACAGTAGATATCATTGGTGAAACTGTGAGCTTTCTCCCCATTTCTTCTAAAACTTGACCTAATCCAACATAACCAAAATTAAGTCCATTATATTGCTCAGGGATTGTTAAAGCCGTCCATCCCATTTCAACCATTTCTTTCCATAAATCAACATCAAATTGATTATAATTGTCATCTCTTAGTTCTCTCATATGAGAAATTGGAGATTTTAAATCTAACAGTTCTTTTGCTGAAGACTTGAGCATTTTTTGCTCTTCATTAATTACAAGTGCCATAATTATTATTTTGATGGGAGTCCAAGGACTCTTTTTGCTATTATATTTAACTGAACTTCGTGTGTTCCTCCTTCAATTGAATGACCTTTTGATCTATTGAAATATCTAGCCTCTCTACCATTATTAGATTCTTCACTAGTCCATTCGGTTGAACTAAATCCATTGACCTCTAACCTTAATTCCTCTTTCTGCATAGCAAGTTCAGTCCCGTAGTATTTAAAAAATGAAGATACCGCACCCGAATTATTTCCAGCTTTATGTTCATCTAAAGCTCTTTGAATAGTTAATTCGAAAACTTTTTCATTCATTTCAAGATTTGCAATCTTTGATCTAATTGATGCATTTGATAATAATTTATCAGTAACTCCAATAGAATCAATTGCGACTTCACTTAATGTTTTTTTCTTATCTGTATCGCCTATCCCCCCTATCATTTGACGCTCATGAGTCAATAAATACTTGGCAATAGTCCAGCCATCATTAAGAGTACCAACTAAATTCTTTTTTGGAACTTTAACAGAATCAAAAAATGTTTCAGCAAATGGTGATTTTCCACTTATTAACTTTATGGGTCTTGTTGATATTCCCTCGGAATTCATGTCAATAAGTAAAAAACTTATTCCAGTGTGTTTTGATTCAGTGCTTGTTCTAACTAAACAAAATATAAAATCTCCTTTATCGCCATAAGATGTCCATACTTTAGATCCAGTAACTAAAAAATGATCTCCTTTATCTTCAGCCTTAGTTTGAAGATTAGCTAAATCACTTCCAGCATTAGGTTCACTGTAGCCTTGAACCCATCTTATTTCTCCTTTGCAGATTTGATTTAAATAATAAATTTTTTGTTCTTCGGAAGCAAACTTTAATAAAGCAGGACCTAACATTGATATACCAAAATTAATGTGGGGCTTTCTACATCCCAACCTAGACATTTCCTGATTCAAAATGTTATTTTGTTTTGGATTTAATCCTCCTCCTCCATATTTAGATTCCCAATAAGGAACAATCCATTTTTTTTCAAGCATTCTATTAAACCATATTTCTTGATCCTTAGAACTAAATTCTCCGTTTCTACCTCCCCAATACAATTGATTTGCATCTGTTATAGGCTCTAGCATGGACTTTGGACAATTTTCTTCCAACCATTTTCTTGTTTCTAATCTAAAATCTGTTAAATCAACTTTAACTTGTGTTTCCATATTATTTATTATTTACCTTTAAAATTAGCTTTCCTTTTTTCCAAAAAAGCAGAGACTCCTTCTTTTAAATCTTCACTATGAAATGCTGCAACTTGTTCTTTAGCTTCAAACTCAATGGTATCTAAGAGATCATTATTTAAAGAAAAAATCATGTCGTGCTTAGTTATTCCAACTCCAACAGTAGGTTTTAATGACAATTCTTTAGCCCAATCTTTTGCAACACTTAATATTTGATGATTTTCAACCAGTTTATTAGTTAATCCAAGTTTTAAACACTCTTCACCCATTACTCTTTTACCGCTTGTAGCTATCTCTAATGCCTTACTGTAACCTACTTGTCTTGAAAGCAACCAACTTGCACCTCCATCAGGTCCTAAACCAATATTAATAAAAGCATACAATAATGAACTTTCATTACTCATCACTCTAAAATCACAAGCTAAAGCAAAAGCCGCACCAACTCCAGCAGCAGTGCCATTGATAGCACCTATAATTGGTTTCCTTAGACTTAAAAAATTATTTAAAATTGGTTTATAATTGTCTATTATGTAATCTCTTGAATCTTCAGCAGATAAAGTTCCCATAGTTGTTAAGTCTGCTCCAGCACAAAACCCTTTTCCATTCCCAGTTAAAACTACAGCTCTTATATTGTCGTCGTTTTTAATAACAGAAAAAACATAGTTTATCCCCTCAATAAAATCATGGTTCACTGCATTATACCTCTCCGGTCTATTAAAGGTTATAATTGCAGTACTTTCAATAATTTCTAATAAAACAGCTTTATTTTCCATAATAATTATCTATTCGTAAGCTATTGCTAATGTCTCAGCAACGCATACTGGTTTCTCTTGTCCCTTTAATTCAACAGTAATCCCAAGTTTGTATTTTGCACTACCCTCTTTTTTTTCACACTCAATTAAAGATACTTTTCCCCTTACAAAACCTCCAGATGGAGTAGCACTTGTAAATCTAACTCTATCAACCCCATAATTTACACCCATCTTGACACTTTCTATTGTTAAAGTATCATAAGAGAACCTGGACGCTAATGATAAAATCATAAAACCATGGGCTATTGTTGTTTTATATGGTGAATACTTTTCGGATTTTTCTTTGTCAATGTGTATCCATTGTTCATCTTCAGTGATTTTTGCAAAAACACTGATGTTTTCCTGGGTTACTTCAATCCATTTAGAAATTCCTAGTTCGTTACCAACCAATTGATTTAATTCATCCAGATTTTTAACTTTTGTACTGTAAGCTTTGTTATTGTTCATAATTATTTTTTTAAAATTTACATTGGCATTGCACCACCATTTGAGTGAAGAGTTATTCCACTTACAAAACCAGATTCTTTTGATGCTAAAAATAAATAAGCGTGACCCATATCCTCAGCTGTTCCTATTCTACCGACAGGTATCATTTTTATTCCAGCTTTTATTACTTCTTCTGGCATACTTTCAGTCATTGCAGATTGAATAAAACCAGGAGCAACAGCGTTTGCAGTAATTCCAAACCTTCCAACTTCTTTACACAAAGCTCTAGTAAAACCAGAAATTCCTGCTTTAGTGGCACAATAATTAGTTTGTCCAAAAGCACCTGCTGTTCCGTTAATTGATGATGCTGAAACTATTCTTCCATATCCATTTTCCTTCATATGTGGAACAACAGCTCTGGTTACAACATAAAGAGATTTTAGATTAACATTGATTACCGAATCCCATTCCTCCTCTGACATCTTTAAAAAGGATCTGTCTCTAATAATCCCTGCATTATTTATTAAAATTTCGATTTTACCGTGCTGTTTAATAATCTCTTCAATAGCGGTATCTACAGAATTTTGATCTGTCACATCTACTTTTTGAAAGAATATTTTACCGCCATTTTGTGTGATTTCATTAACTGTTTCAGTTCCATCCAAAACATCCCATAACGCAACAGTAGCTCCTTCCCTACAAAAAACTTCACAAATTCCCTTACCTATTCCACGAGCTCCGCCTGTTACGATAGCTACTTGACCTTCTAATCTTTTCATATTTATATTTTTTTAGTTAAAATTTATTAAGTATTGATTTATATAACTTCAAATAGTCCTGCGGCTCCCATTCCTCCACCAACACACATTGTTGAAATTACATATTTAGCGCCTCTTCTTTTACCCTCAATTAGTGCATGACCAACCATTCTAGATCCACTCATTCCATAAGGATGTCCTATTGAAATAGAACCTCCATTTACATTTAAAATTTCATTGGGAATTCCAAGTACATCTCTACAATAAATAACTTGAACAGCAAATGCTTCATTAAGCTCCCAGAGTCCAATGTCACTCATTTTAAGACCATTTTGCTTTAATAATTTAGGAACAGCATATATTGGTCCAATACCCATTTCGTCTGGTTCACATCCGGCAACTGCAATTCCCCTATAAATTCCAAGCGGTGTAACATTATGCTTTGCAGCAACACTTGATTCCATCAAAACACAAGCAGATGCTCCATCAGAAAGCTGACTAGCATTTCCAGCCGTAATTGATCCTCCTTCTACAACTGGATTAAGTGAACTTAATCCTTCAATAGTTGTGTTAGGTCTATTGCACTCGTCTTTTGAAGTAGTCTTTTCAACAAATGAAATCTCTTTAGTTATCTTATCCATAACTCCCATAGTTGTTGTAACGGATATAATTTCATCATCAAATTTTCCGTCTTCCTGTGCTTTTGCAGTTCTTAACTGACTTTGAAGAGAATATTCATCTTGAGATTCTCTTGATATATTATATCTATTAGCTACTACTTCAGCAGTTTTAAGCATTGGCATGTAAATATGTTGATGTTTAGCAATTAATTTTTTATCAACCCACCTATCCAGATTCATTTTTTCAGTTTGAACTAAACTAATTGAATCTAATCCGCCTCCAACTGCCACATCCATTCCATCGCTTATAATTTGTTTAGCAGCAGTTGCAATAGCCATCATTCCAGACGAACATTGTCTATCTAATGTCATTCCACTAACGGTTACTGGAAGACCTGCAGCTAATGCAGAATTTCTAGCAACATTACAATGTTGTGTTCCTTGTTGTAAAGCTGCACCCATTATAACATCATCAACTTTTTCTGGATCAACTCCTGATCTTTTAACTGCTTCCTCAATTGCCCAACCTGCCATAGTTGGAGCAGTAGTATTATTAAAAGTTCCTCTGTACGATTTTGTCAAAGGAGTTCTTGCCGTAGAAACGATTAATGCATCTCTCATAATTATATTTTTAAAATTAATTTACCTTTTTTTTCTCCATTAAATAATTTTTTAAAAACCTCATAAAAATTTTCAATTCCTTCATAAATATCTTCTTTTGATTTTAAAGTGCCATCCAAAATCCATTGAGTCATTTCTTTGGTTGCAATTGGGTAATTTTTAGCATAATCAAAAACAACCATTCCTTTCATGGAAGCCCTATTTACAAGTAAAGACAAATAATTATCTGGGCCTTTAGCTGACATTTCGTTGTATTGTGAAATAGCTCCACAAACTACAATTCTAGCTCCCATTCTTAAAAAAACAAGAGCAGCATCTAAAATCTCACCCCCAACATTATCAAAATAAACGTCAATTCCATCAGGACACTCTCTTTTAATTCCTCTTTTAATACTTTCATTTTTATAGTCAACACAACCATCGAAACCAAGTTCGTTAATGACATAATCACATTTTTCCTTACCACCAGCAATACCAACAACTTTACATCCTTTAATTTTTGCAATTTGCCCTACTATACTTCCAACAGCACCTGCAGCTGCTGATACTAATACGGTATCACCTTTTTTTATTTTACCAACTTCAAGAATACCAAAATACGCAGTCATTCCTGGCATTCCTAAAGTTCCAATAAAAGTTGGTATCGGAATTTCAGTGCTTGGCACCTTAAAGTACCCCTTTCCATTAGAAATTGAATATTTTTGAACTCCACCCCATCCTGAAAGAATATCACCTTTATTAAAATTTGGGTTTTTTGATTCAACAACTTCTCCAATAGTTCCAGCTCTCATGACTTCACCAATTTGAACTGGTGGAATATAAGATCTAGTTTCATTTAACCATCCTCTCATTGCTGGATCAAAAGAAACATATAAATTTTTTAGAAGAATTTCTCCATCATTTATTTGTCTGACATCTTTGGTTTCATGAACCCACGTGTCTTCAGATGGAAAACCTGATGGTCGAGATGACAATTTAACAACTTTATTTTTTAACATTATTTTGAGTTTTATTAGTTAATAAAATATGTGAATTAGTATTAAAATACTAAAATATAAAAAAATACTATGCAAGCATAATAAACTCAAAAATAAAATTATTATTTCCAGTTAGGATTTCTTTTTTCTTTAAAAGCAGCAATTCCTTCGATTGCATCGTCAGATTTTAAAACCAATTCTAACATTTCTAAAAGGTATTTATGATTTGATTCGCTTGAATTTATCTTATCAAAAGCTTCTAAACCGTATTGAATTGCAATCGGAGAATTACTTACAACTTCATTTAACCAATTTGAAACAAATGATTCAATTTTAAATTGATCTACTATTTCAGAAATCAACCCCCATGAATAGGCAGTTTTAACATCCAAGTTATAGCCTCTAATACACCAATCAATTACATTTCTTGAAGAAATAATTTTAGAAAGAGATTCCATAACTTGCATTGGAAAGATTCCTCTTTTAACCTCAGGAAGACCTAATTTTAGACCATCTATTGAAACAACATAATTACAACCAGCAATTAATAAAAACCCACCAGCATAAACATCTCCTTCCAACTGACAAATTTTTGGTTTATATAACTTATTAAATAGTTCTCCAATTAATATTTTTGAGTTTGCTTTTGGTACGGTTGAATTATTTTTTTCAATTTCACCATTAATAGCTTTAAGATCTAATCCTGAACAAAAAATATCTCCATTTGATTTTAATAATAGAGCTCTAATACTATCTTTGGTAGAAACATATTGAAAGGCAAATGCTATTTCATTAATCATCTGAGGATTTAGAGCATTTTTCTTTTTAGGACGATCTAATGTTAAAGTAAAAACATGATTTGACTCTTCAAATTCTATAAAATCAAAGTTGTATGACTTTATATTTTTAACATCATTTTCATTAAAATATTTCATAATAAATATTTACATTCTAAATACGCCGAATGAACTAGATCCCTTTACTTCATTACTATAAACAGTAGCCAAAGCCAAGGATAAATATTTTCTAGTATCAGTTGGATCAATAACTCCATCGTCCCAAACCTCAGAAGTAGTGTGCCAAACACTTGCTTTCTGATCAGCCTGTTCAGCTAGTTTTCTCTTTTCTATTTTAAGCTTCTCTTCATCTATTACTTTATTTAATGAAGACGCTGAATTTCTTTTAATAATTTCCATTACTCCTGATAACTGATCCGCACCCATAACACCAGATTTTGCATTGGGATAAGAAAATAGAAATCTAGGTTCAAAAGATCTACCACACATAGCATAATTTCCTGCACCATAAGAATTTCCAACCTGAAGACTAATATGTGGAACTGTACTTCCCGAAACAGCATGTATCAATTGGGAACCTACGTTAATCATACCATTTTGTTCATACTTTTTTCCAACCATAAAACCGGTTGTATTGTGTATAAATAATAAGGGAATATTTGATTTATTAGCCAATTGTATAAAATGTGTCGCTTTTCTTGCAGACTCAAGAAAAATCACTCCATTATTTGCAATAATCCCAACAGGATAACCATTTATTTTAGTCCAACAACAAAACATTGTTATACCATAATTTTCTTTGAATTCAATAAATTCAGATCCATCTACAAATCTTTTAACAAGATCTCTTATATCAAAAGGTTTTTTTAAATGTGATGGAATAATTCCCAAAATCTCTTTTTTATCAAATTTTGGCGCAATCGAATCGTTTTCAAATTTATTTTGAGTTGGTTTCTTGATGTTTTTAATTAATTTTTTTGTTATTTCAATTGCATCCTTTTCATTTTTAGCCAAAAAATCTGAAACGCCAGAAATACTACTGTGCATTTGAGCTCCTCCTAATTCTTCATCGTTAGCATCTTCATTTGTTGCCATTTTAACAAGCGGAGGACCAGCTAAAAATACTTTAGCCGTGTTCTTTTGAAAAATTGAATAATCAGACATTCCGGGAACATAAGCCCCGCCAGCAGTTGCATTACCAAAAACAACAGAAATTGTTGGTATTCCCTCTTTTGATCTTTTAGACATTTCAAAGAAAAACTTACCGTAATTATTAAAAACTCTGTCTTGATCAGGAAGATTGGCTCCCCCGCTTTCAACTAAATTGATAGTTAATAGTTTGTTTTCTTTAGCTATCTGAGATAATCTTAAGTTTTTTAAACTTGTAGCATAATCAACTGCACCAGCTTTTCTAGTTGACACATTGGCATTAATTAAACAAAGAACATTTGAAACATAACCTAATACAACAACGGTTGTTCCTCCAGCACCAAAACCATTTTCATGTTTTAAACCAGCAAGAGGCATTAATTCTATATGAGGTTTTTTCTTATCAAGTAATAAATCTATTTTTTCTCTTGCAAGTAATTTTTTTCTAGCTCTGGTTCTTTTTATTTGAGCTGCACTTCCTTCTTGTTTTGACAACTTATAATAAGAATTTAGTTCACTCAATAATTTCTTCATTGAAATTTCGTTTTCAATGAAACCAGAACTCAATACATCCACAGTTGGTTTTCTAACTTTCATTTAACAATCATTTTTTTAGATATTTATGTAAAGTTGTTTAAATGTAAAATTAATGAAAAATATGTTTCCCATTAATTTATGTATATGAAAACAAATTTTAGCGATCTGAAAAAAATTTTCATTTACTTGTATCTTAAACATATATTTACAATTCATGAGTGTAGATTCTAAAACAAAGTTTTTTTACGGAATGGGCTTTATTTCTGTTGGAATTAAAGATATTTTGTATGCTGTTTTTGTTTTTTTTTACTTTAGTCAAATTCTTGGTCTGGACCAAATATACACTGGAACTGCCACACTAATTGCTCTTTTATTTGATGCTGTTTCTGATCCAATAATTGGAACAATTTCGGATAATTATAAATCAAAAAAATATGGTAGAAGACATCCATTTATGGCAATATCAGCCATTCCTCTTGGAGTTTCAACTTATCTTCTTTTTAAACCATTTGATGACTTAGGTCAATTTGAATTGTTTCTGTGGATGACTTTTTTTTCAATTTTAATTAGATTTTTTTTATCTCTTTTTTTAGTTCCTGGAATGTCACTAGGTGCTGAATTAAGTTCAGACTATGATGAAAGAACGGTTATAACAAGTTACAGAATAATGTTTGCAACTTTAATTTCTCCATTTGTTTCATTTTTTGGGTTAATTTATTTTTTTGTTCCCGAAAATGGAATGTCAACAGGATTATTAAACATTGATGCTTATCCAAAATTTGCAATGTTTTGTGCATTAATTATGATATCAACCATTTTACTTAGTGTTTATGGAACAAAACATACAATTCCTGAGCTTCCTAAAATGCACAAAAAAGAGTCCTTAAAATCATTATTCAAAAACATTATAACAGCTTCTAAAATGAAGTCTTTTAAATCTTTAGTTCTATTTACAATGATGATATATATTGCATTAGGAATTGGAAATTCTTTAATAACTTATTTTCTTTCATTCTTTTTTGAACTAAACCAGAATGAAATAGCAATAATCATTTTTTCTGGTGCAATTGGAGGTGTAATTTCTTTGTTTGCCGCACCTAAAATTGGCGAAAAATTTGATAAAAAAACTGGAGTTATTATAAGTACATTTCTTTTTGGCTTATTTATGTCTAGCCCATTTAATCTTAGAATACTTGGATTATTTCCTGAGAATGGAACTCCGTTTTTAATAGTAACCTATTTTTTATTTACTACAATTGCTTATATCTTTTTATGGACATCTATGAGTTTAGTAAATTCCATGATGGCAGATGTAGTTGACGAATACGAATCGATAACAAATCAAAGACATGAAGGTTTATTTTTTTCAACTATGTCGTTTGCTTATAAATTAACAGTTGGTTTAGGTTATTTCTTTGCGGGCATATTATTAAAATTAATTTCATTTCCTACTCAGACGGAAATTGAAAATATTCCAAGTGAAATTATATCAAAACTTGGTTTAATTGGTGGTCCACTTTTAATGATAATTTATTTTTTATCCATTTTTTTTATTTTAAAATATCCAATTAATAAACAGAGATACTTAGAAATAAGAAAAAAAATAAAATAGTTTTTATAATGAAGCTGATTATTTAGTTTAAAATTTAAATATAAATGGGTTTTAACAAAAAAACCTTATTTTCAATAAATTATTACAACAAAACAAAAATAACATGAACAATGAATTATTTGATTTTCCTTTTTATAAATGGGAAAAAGAATTAGCGGATAAGCCTTTTTTAAAACAACCATTTGGGAACCTATGGGAAACTTACACTTGGAGTGAAGTTGGATTAATGGCAAGAAAATTATCGACTGGTTTGAAAAGTTTAGGATTAGAAAAAGACAGTCATATTGGACTAGTTTCAAAAAACTGTAGAGAGTGGATTATTGCAGATCTAGCAATTTCAATGGCAGGATATATTTCAGTACCATTTTTCCCAACTCTTAATTCTAAAGAAATTAAAAATCTTTTAACCTTTGGTGATGTTAAAGCTTTGTTCGTTGGAAAGTTAGAAAATTGGGAAGAAATGAAAAAAGGTGTTGATTTAGAAATGCCTATTATAGCTTTCCCTCAATATAAAGATCATTCAAAAGTAGAAGTTGGTCATCAGTGGCATGAATTTATTAATAAATTTGATGCACAAACTGAGGATTTTAGACCTAACCTTAAAGACATATGGACTGTAATTTTTACATCCGGAACAACGGGAGATCCTAAAGGAGTTGTATTAACTTATGAAACCCTTTTCAATACAAAAAGAATAACTGAAGATGGAAATCCTTTAAAAGTTGATTTAAAAGGTAATAATAGTTTCATTTCCTATATGCCACTAAATCATATTTTTGAGAGAGTTGTTATTGAACATGTTGCTTTTAGATACGGAGGAACCATGTCATTTGTCGAATCATTAGAAACATTTGCTCAAAATCTAAATGACACTCAACCTACAGCTTTTCAAGGAGTTCCAAGAATTTATATGAAATTTCAAGAAAAAATATTAATGAAAATGCCTCAAGCAAAGCTTGACAAACTATTAAAAATCCCTATTGTTTCTTGGTTAATAAAAAGAAAATTAAAGAATGCACTTGGAATGTCCAAAGCAAAAGCTTTAGTTACCGGAGCTGCAGCAATGCCTTTGGAATTATTAGACTGGTATAGAAGTATCGGGATTTTCATTACAAACGGTTATGGAATGACTGAAAATTGTGCTACGTGTACAAACTTAGATCCTTACCAACCTCTTGGAAGAGGATCTGTTGGAAGACCTACACCTGGGGTTGACTTAAAAATAAGTGATCAAGGTGAAATTTTGATGAAAGGGCCTTTTATATTGAGTTGCTATTATAAAAATGAAGAAGTAACTAATGAAACTTTAAAAGATGGATGGTTACATACTGGAGATAAAGGTCATATTGATGATGATGGATTTTTATACATAACTGGGAGAATTAAGGACATGTTTAAAACCTCTAAAGGAAAATACATTGAGCCTGGAGTTTTAGAAGCTTATTTTGGTAATGTTTCAGAATTTTCTCAAGTATGTGTAGTTGGTCTAAATTGCGATCAACCTCTTCTTTTGGTTGTACCTACTGAAATTGCAAAAAACAATAAAGAAGTTACAAATTCTAAAATTTCTAATATTTTAGAAAAAGTGAACAGTAGTCTAGACAACTACAAAAAAATGTCCAAAGTTATTTTTGTTCAAGAAGACTGGCTCCCAGAAAATGGCATGACCACTCCTACTTTAAAGATAAAAAGATCAAAAATTGATGAAAAATTCTCTGACCAATACAACAATTGGTTGAAAAACAAAGAAGACGTTATTTGGGAATAGAACAAATGATAATTTTTATTTTAATTGTTACCAGTTTCATACTAGGTTTTTATTTTAATAATTTGTTAAAAGATGAATTAAATGATTCATATATTGATAAATTAATTTCTATTACAAAGTCAAAACAGATTCCTGTTTTTATAGAGGGTAAAACTGGTTATGCAAAAAATATTGATGTAAAAATATTTTATGAAGACCTAAGTTTTTCAGAAAATCCAAAAGCAACAATTTTACTGATCAATGGAGCAGCTGAGACTATGATTCAATGGCCTGATCAAATGATCAGAACTATTCTTAAAAACGGATTTAGAGTTATTAGATTTGACAATAGAGGTTTAGGCGAATCCGACTGGATTAAAGATTGGTCAAAATCAAATTCTTATAATCTTGAAGAAATGGCGAGAGATGCATTGGCTGTTACTAATCACCTAATGATTAAAAAGTTTCATGTAATTGGTTACTCTACAGGCGGAATGATAGCACAAATATTGGCAATAAATCATCCTGAGAAAATCTTAACCATGACAAACTTAATGTCCACTGGTTTTCTTTTAGATCCAGAAGCTGAGAAACCAGATTCAAAAAGATTAAATCAGTTAAAAAAACTAATTTTTTCTTACAGAAATAAAGAAAGAAACATTGATAAAGTATTAAAATTTCATTTCAAACTTGACCACCTTTTTTCTGGAAATGATAATTACGTTTTTAATTATGAAAAACAAATTCAAAAAACTTTGTATGAAATTAAATTTAGAAACGGTTTTAATAAGAGAGCTTTTGATCAACATAGAAGAGCAATAAAAAACTCTGGTTCACGTTATAGAAAACTAAAAACTATTAAGGTCCCTACTCTATTAATTCACGGATCAGACGATCCTCTTGTAAAAGCAAGTCACTCAAAAAAACTAGCTTCTTTGATACACGGATCCAGGTTAGTAATAATTAAAGGAATGGGACATGATTTTAATAAAAATTTTAAAAATCGAATAAATAGTATTATTTTGCCACACATATTACATTATTCGTAATATATGTAACAGATATTAATCAAATTAATAACAACAAAACAAAACAATTATGAAATTTAAATTTTATTTATCAAGTTTAGTTTTTATGCTTGCCACCTTTATGATGGTAAACGCTCAATCTAAAACTGTAAAAGGAAAAATTACTGACGGAGTTGAAGCTCTTTATGGTGTCAATGTAATTATTCAAGGAACAACAACTGGTGTAATTTCTGATGACGACGGTAATTTTTCTATCTCATCTGACTTAGACTTTCCTTGGACTTTAGAAATAAGCTCTTTAGGTTTTGAAGGACAAACAATACAAGTTAGTTCTGAGAGTCAAGTTATTTCATTATCATTGTCAACCGGGGAAGCTTTAGACGAGGTAGTTATTTCTGGTTCCAGAAAAGCGGAAAAAGCTATAAATGCAGCCTCATCAATTCAAATTTTAGGAGCAAAAGAAATCGAAAACAAATCTGCTTTCAATTCAATTGTACTTTTAGATGATATGCTAGGTGTACAAATTGATAAGCACGGTGCTAACAGAACTGGTGTAGCATTAAGAGATAATGTAGATTTATTTACTACCTCAACTCTTGTAATGTTAGATTACAGAGGTCTTAATGTCAATGGAATAAACTTCTTTGATGCTGATGTAAGTAATTTAAGTAATCTTGATATAGAAAGAGTTGAAGTTGTATTAGGTCCTGCATCTGCACTTTACGGTCCTGGTGTTGGAGCTGGTGTGGTTCATTACCTAAGTAAAGATCCTTTTAAGCATCCGGGAACAAGTATTAATCTTCAAGCGGGTGGATTTAATAAAGGAGGAAGCTTCGATATGAACATGTTTAAAATGGATTTCAGACATGCTGTTAGTAATGATGATAACACTTTTGGTTATAAATTCAATTTAAAATATGGAGAAAATGAAGATTTTGATTTAGCTGAATCTGCAACATCAACATTTGTAAATGAAATAAAAGACGCAAGAACAGGAAGAGTTGTAAAAACTATTGATGGATTTCAAGAAAGAAATTCTCAAAGAGGAGCTGATGCAACTGTTTATTTCAGACCTTCAAATAATCTTTCAATAACAACAGTAGCAGGAATAAATGAAGTTGCAGCAAATATTTTTATTAGTTCAACTGGTGAAACTAGAGCTCAACAAAGAACTGCCTTTATACAAACTAGAGTTCAGTCTGGAAATTTATTTATGCAATATAATTATACAGACACTTCTAATCCTACAGAGGACAAATACCGTGGATTCAATTACAGAACAGGTGTAACTTCAGGAGTTGAAAGCAAACAATCTCAATTTCAATTACAATACGAAATAGCTCTTGATGCTATTAATACTGGTTTATCAATTGGAGTTGAAAATAAAAGTTCAAAATTTGATACTGACACTGGTACTTTTGGAAGATATGAAGACAAAGATAGTTACAATGTTTATGGAGCTTATTTTTCTGCAAAAACAAAACTTTCTGAAAAGTTTAATCTACAACTTGCAGGGAGATATGACAAATACCCACAGGTTGGAGAATCTTCTTTTGCACCAAGAGCAGCACTTGTTTTCAAACCAAATAATAGAGAAAGTTTTAGGTTAACATTCAACAAGGCGTTTATAGCACCTAGTGCATTAAATATGTTTGTTGATTTAGCCGTTTCAAGATTAGGACCTGGTATTAATGTTTGGATTTATGGAAATAAGGAAGCACAAACCTTTACTAACCCCTCAACATCTTGGTTTGTTCCAGGACTTCCAGTTAATGAAGGAATCGGAATGCCTGTAGCTACGGCATATGCAGTTGCAACTGCTACAGTAGCTCCACTTTTAGCAGGTACACCGCTTCAAGCATTTATTCCTTTTATAACTTCTCAAAATACACTTGCTGGAATTGCAGGTCTTGGAGCCTTTTCACAGGGTGCTATGCTTGATCTAAACGGAAACCCGTTTGGACCTCTTGAGGATGGAAACAAAGCTAAACTAGGAAAAGAAACACACTATGAGCTTGGTTATAAAGGAATGCTTACTGATAAAACAACATTAAGTATTAATATTTATAATTCTACAAAAGAAAACTTCGTTGCTATAGAACAATTAAGTCCATTAGTAGCTCTACCAAACTTAGGAGCTGATTTAGGTAATGCGGTAAATGCATTATTTACATCTGCATTTACTCCGGTTTACGGTCCAGTTTACGGTCCTTATTATGCAACACTTCTTTCAAACACATATGCTGCAGTTGGTAATGGTTTAGCTGCAATGGGTGCAATTGGAACTGTACAAACTGATCAAGCTCCTGATAATGGAGAAACTAACGTAATGCTTGGATACAAAAACTATGGAAAAGTTAATTACTGGGGATTTGAAGGTGGATTGAAATGGAGAGCAACTGATAATTTAACTTTATACGGAAATTATTCAACAGTTAGTCAGACTGTTTTTGAAAAGGATGATTTAGGGTCATTAACTGAAGTAGGATCATGGCATTTAAATCACTCTAAACACAGAGTTAAAGCTGGATTTGCTTATGATAATGGAAGAAAATGGAATGTTGGAGTAGGATATAAATACGATGGTGGTTTTGAAGCAAGTATGGGTAACTTTTACTCTGGTACTGTAGAAAGCAGAAACATTGTTGATGCTAACCTAGGTTATGATATAAATGCTAAAACTAAAGTTAGTATGAATATTGTGAACTTGATGGATGAAGCTTACAGCTTCCTTCCTAATCTGCCAACACTAGGAAGACAAGTTATGTTCTCATTAAAACGTGACTTCTAAACAAAAATAAATTTAAAAAAAGAGCAATAGAAATATTGCTCTTTTTTTTTATAAAAAATTTAAACTTAAATTTAAAAGTGTGTTATAATTGAATATCTTTTATGAAGAATAAATTAATTGATGTAATAATAATTGGAGCTGGAATTTCAGGAATTGGAGCAGCATGTCATTTAAAACGAAATTGTCCTAAAAAATCGTTTCTAATTTTGGAGGGTAGAAATAAAATAGGTGGAACATGGGATTTATTTAAGTATCCAGGAATTAGATCCGATTCTGATATGTATACCTTTGCCTACAAATTCAGTCCATGGACCCATAAAAACACAATCTCTAATGGAAAAACCATTTTAAAATATCTGAACGATACTAGTTTAAAATTTGATTTGGAAAATCACATAAAATACAATCATTGGATTGATGAAATTAATTGGGACTCATCAAAAAATGAATGGAAAGTATTTGGAGTTAACAAACAAAAAAATAGTAAAATAGAGTACAGTTGTAAATTCTTGATGTCATGCACTGGTTATTATGATTATGACAATGGATATACTCCAGATTTCAAAGGTCTAGAAAATTTTCATGGTAAGTTCATCCATCCTCAAAAATGGACCAATGATATTGATTATTTAAATAAGGATGTAATAGTTATTGGAAGTGGTGCTACTGCTATTACACTAATTCCTTCACTATCAGAAAAAGCAAAACACGTCACAATGCTTCAAAGGTCTCCAACTTATTTGATGAATCTTCCTAAAAAAGACAAATTCACAAATTTTCTTTTTCGTTTTACACCTTCAAAATTTGCTCATTTCGTCTCTAGATGGAAATATATTATAAGACAAATTTACTTTTATGGAATTTCAAAAAGAAGACCAAAGGAGGTGAAAAAATTTATTAAAAATGAAATAAAAAATAGTCTTTCAAAAGAGTTTGATGTAGAAAAACATTTTAATCCAAAATATGATCCATGGGATGAAAGAGTTTGTGTAGTGGTTGACAATGACCTGTATGAAACAATTAATCAAGGTAAATGTACAGTGGTTACAGAGAATATTAAATCATTTAACAAAAATGGGATTCTATTAGAGTCAGGGAAAGAATTAAAAGCAGATCTTGTGATTTCTGCAACTGGACTAAAGTTAAAATTTATGGGTGGAATTAAAATCAAAATTGATAATAAAATAATAGACCCATCAAAATTAGTAAGCTACAAAGGCATGATGTTGCAAGATATTCCCAATGCAACTGTTGTTTTTGGTTATACAAATGCTTCATGGACCTTAAAAATTGATTTAGTGTGTGAATATTTTTGTAGAATTTTAAACCACATGGACAAAAATAAATTAAACTCTTTTGTTCCTAAAGTAAATGATGATCATTTAGAAACAGAGTCTAGTATTGGATTAAATTCTGGGTATGTAAAAAGAGCTCATAAAATTCTTCCTAAACAAGGAAAAAAATATCCATGGAAATTAAATCAGAATTACATTAAAGATATGTTCTTACTAAAATTTAAAAAAATTGAGGATGGATACATATATTTCAAAAAATAATAGGATATTTATACTAAATATATTTTAAAATGAGTAAACCACAATTTATAAATGAATTAAGTATTCCAGCTATTGCAGCACCAATGTTTCTGATTTCTGGACCTGAACTTGTAATAGAATGTTGTAAAAATGGAATTGTTGGAACATTTCCAGCTTTAAATCAAAGAACCTCCGAGGGTTTTGAAGAGTGGTTGATTGAAATAAAAACTGAACTGGACAAGTTTGAAAAAGAAACCGGAAAAAAAGCAGCGCCATATGGTGTTAACTTGATTGTTCACAATACAAATCCAAGAGTTCAATCGGATTTAATGTTATGTGTAAAACATAAAGTTCCTATTATAATAACTTCTCTAGGAGCTGTCAGTCAATTGGTTGATGCTGTCCATTCATATGGTGGTTTAGTCTTTCATGATGTCATTAAAAAAAGACATGCTGAGAAAGCTGCTGAAGCTGGAGTTGATGGACTAATATTAGTAGCAGCTGGAGCTGGGGGTCATGCAGGCACACTTCATCCAGTACCATTCATTGCTGAGGTTAAGAAATTTTTCAAAAAAACAATTTTACTTTCCGGGTGTCTTTCAAACGGAAGAGACATCGCTTCAGCTAAACAAATGGGTGCTGATCTAGCGTATATGGGAACTAGATTTATTAATACCAAAGAAAGTAAGGCCGACGACGATTATAAAGAAATGATTATCAATTCTACAGCTGGTGATATTGTTTACACAGCAGCCGTTTCTGGTGTGAATGCAAATTTTCTTCGACCTAGCTTAGAATCTATGGGTATCACTGAAGAAATGTGGGGAAATTCTAAAAAAATTAATTTTGGTGATGAATTAGATGCAGCAAAAGCAGAAGCAAAAGCATGGAAAACAATTTGGTCTGCAGGTCAGGGAGTTACTACTATTGAGGACGACCCTAGCGTTAAAGATCTAGTAGATTCCCTTAAAAAAGAATTTATTTCATCCATCCAAGAACAAAAAGATTTATTAGATACTTATAAGTAATTTATATAAAACTCTACAAACCAATCTAAGGATAAGGGATTTCTTAACGAATCTTTACTAATTATATTATTAAGGTTTTTACCCATCAATATTTTTTTGATTGGTACTTCAACTTTTTTACCGCTTATTGTATAGGGAATATCAGGGCATTGATATATTAAATCAGGAACGTGTCTGGGTGAACATCTTTGTCTTATTATAGATTTTAGTTCATCAACATTAATTTCTGAAAAGGATTTAACAAAAAGAATTAATTTATCTTTTTTAATGTCGTCTAAATGGATTATTAAACTGTCTTCTATACAGCTCAAATTTTTAATAGCACTATATATCTCAGAAGAACCTATTCTAACTCCGGATCTGTTTAAGGTTGAATCCGAACGCCCGTGAACAATAATTCCATCATTTTCAGTCTGAGTAACCCAATCTCCATGATTCCAAATTTGATTAAATTTTGAAAAATAACTGTTTCTGTATTTTTCAAAATTATCATCATTCCAAAAAAATACAGGCATTGAAATAAATGGCTTAGTTAAAACCAATTCTCCCATTTCATTTTTTACTTTTTTTCCATTATCATTCCAAACTTCAATCGAAGCACCTAGCATCTTACATTGAATTTCTCCAGGGATAACTTTCATTTCTGGATTACCTCCTATAAAAGCTGTACAAACATCAGTTCCTCCACTTAAAGAAATAATATGAACATTTGGAAAAAGCTTATTTAAATCAATGTTGGTTTCTTTGAAAAGCGGTGAACCAGTAGATCCTATACTTTTTAAGTTAGATAAATCAATAGAATCTAAGTCTTTAGGAACATCAGTAATAAGATTTTGAAAAAAAACTGCACCATGTCCAAAATGATTGATTTTTGCTTTTTCAGCAAATCTCCAAATTACTCCATTATCAGGGTAAACGGGTGATCCATTATAAATGCACAAAGAAGATCCTAGCAATAGACTACTCAAAGAGTAATTCCACATCATCCATCCTGTGGTTGAATACCAAAAGTAGGAATCAGAACTACATACATTTTGATGAATTGATAAGGCTTTAAAATGTTCAAGAATCATTCCGCCAGTTCTATGCGTAATTGCTTTGGGTTTTCCAGTGGTTCCAGATGAAAACAAAATCCAAATGGGGTGATTAAAATCAACTGATTTAAAAGTCAATTTTACTTTTTCTAAACTGTTAGAGAATCTTGATTTTGTATTTAAGTCCAAAATACAAGAAATTGATTTTATTGAATTTTTAAGTTTCTGAGCTTTAGAAGCTAATGAAAATATTTTTCCATTATAGATGTATTCAGAATGATAAAATAGAAATTTTGGTTGAATCTGGTTAAATCTATCGTAAACAGAATCATAGCCAAAATCAGGAGAGCAAGATGACCAAATTGCTCCAAGTGAATTTGCAGCTAAAAAAGCTGCCACAACATCGGGTGTATTTGAACAATAACCCGCTACCCTGTCCCCCATTTGAACATTATTTTCAATTAAAATTTTTTGAAACTCCAAAGTCTTTATTTTCAATGATCTCCACGAAATTTCAATATAATTACCATTTTCATCTTGATACTTAATGGCAGGTGTGTTCTGTTTGTCATTTTTGAAAACAGTCTTAGAATAACTAATTTTTGAATCAGTAAACCAAAGAGTTTTAATAAAATTTTTATTGAATTTATAAATTGTTTGTGGAGGAATATCAAACTCTATTTTAAAAAATTTAACGATAGAGTTCCAAAAATCTGCAATTTCATTAACACTCCAATTGTGTAAATCTTTATAGGAGTCAAAATTTAATTTATTATTAGATTTTAAAAATAATTTATACTTGGATAGTACAGTTTTCAAAACTTTTTAAAGAATTATTTAATTAAAAAATATAATGTAATTATAAAAAACAATCCATGCAGGATTGCAATTTTTAAGTCTCTAGTTTGTTTTAAAAGGAATGAAGTAATTATTGCAACAGAAACTAAAAAATGGAACACTGCAAATACAATTAAAAAAGGTTCATGTAATACTGTATTTTCATAATTTGAAAAAACATATACTGCAAAGACACCAATACTACAGGCAGCAGCGCCATACATTCTAGCAGTAGTCAAAAGAGCATTATTAGCTTTTTTATATGCAGCCATTAATCTTGGATTTATCAACAAAACTGATCCAACCAGTAACTCTAACAACCCTACAACTATTATAAATATTTTCATAATTTTTAATTTTTTATACAATATAAGTTAATTAAAAAGTAGTTAGCATTAATTTACTATTTTTATGGTGATGGATCAAGAAAGCATAAGTAAATTAATTCCTGTTATAGTACTTTTAATTTTAGGTTCTTTAGAAGCTTTAGGAGGGTTATATTTTCATGATAAACGTTCAAAAAATGATGTTACTATAGAGTTAGTCTGTTTAACTGTCTTACCAACACTAATTCAACCAGCAATTCTTGCACTAGTTTTATTTTCAATGGATTCTTGGTTTTTAATTTATGAAGATTATTTTATAAATGCTTATTTCCTATGGCATGTTTTAGCATTTCTAATACTTGATGATCTCACTCAATATCTTTGGCACAGGTTTTCACATGAAAATCCTTTTATGTGGAAATTACACAGGCCACACCATGTTGTTGAAGAAATGGGAGTTTTAGTTACTTATAGAAATGCATTTATGTATTATGCCTTTATGCCTGGCTTGTGGTTTTCAGCTGTTCTTATTTTTTTAGGAATGACAGAGGTTTATTTGTATTACTTACCTATTAAAATGACAGTTATAATTGCAGCGCACAGCGAAACTAAATGGGATAGATTTTTATACAAATACAAAATTTTACACCCTTTAGCTTGGATCATTGAAAGAACAATATCGACACCTAGTACTCACTATGCCCATCACGGGTTAACTTCTGAGGATGGAGTTTCAAATCCAAACGGAAATTACGGTAATCTCCTTTTTTTCTGGGATATTTTATTTGGAACTGCAAAAATCACCAGAAAATATCCAACTAAATTTGGAGCTTGGAATAAAATGAAAGAACCCTGGTATGTTCAATTAATGTTCCCTATTTTGAAATCAAAGGATTCCCGAAGTGAACTTAGTTCTTTAAAAACAAATATGGATTTTGATCCTTCCAAAGATTTTAAGGATTATAATAGTTAAATTTAAATGAAAGATCTAAGAAATAAAGTTGTCGTAATTACTGGCGCTGGTTCTGGAATAGGCCGATCTCTTACTTTAAAAATGCATAATAAAGGAGCTAGATTAGCTCTAAATGATTTCAATAAGCAGTCATTAGATGAAACATTAAGTTTGATTAATTGTGAAGATGACATCTACACTGAAGTTTTTGATGTTTCTAAAAATGAAGAATTTGATACATTTTCTAAAAATGTAATTAACCATTTTGGTAAAGTTGATATTGTGATAAATAATGCTGGAATTACCATAGGAAGCTTTTCTGTTCTTGAGACAAAAATTGAAGATTACAAAAAAGTAATTGGAGTTAATATGTGGGGAATGATTTACGGTACTCTTGCTTTTGTTCCACACCTAAGAAAACAAAAAGAATCAAGTGTTGTAAATATTTCAAGTATTTGGGGACTATTAGGATCACCCTATCAATCTGCTTATAGTGTGTCTAAATTTGGTATCAGAGGATTTAGTGAAGCCTTAGCAGCTGAAGAATTATGTAATAAAACTGGAATTGTAGTACTTAGTGTTCATCCTGGTGGAATTAAAACAAATATTGTTAGAAATATTGAGGGTCAGAACCTCACTGAAACTCAATTAAAAAAATTAGATACTCATTTTCCAACTACTGCAGATGAAACTGCAAATAAAATTATTCAAGCCATTCAAAAAAAGAAAACCAGATTAGTAATAGGTCCAGACGCTAAATTCATGTACCGTCTGTCAAGATTTTCTCAGAGAATAACTATGAAATTCTTGGTTAATTGGGCTAAAAAAATGATGAAAATTCAATAATGAAAAAACTAATAAAATATCTTTTATTGTTTTTATCAATATTGATATTTTTTTGTATTTCATTTATCAACTTTTATCCTGAAAAAATTTCTAAAATTTTAATCAATTATAATATTGAACAAAATCAAAACAATTTATCATTAAGTAAAAATGAAATTACTGTATTTACTATTGGAACTGGCTCACCAATTAATGCGGAAAGAGTAAATCCGGGAACCGCAATATTTGTAAGAGATAAATTTTTCATTTTTGATGTTGGAGATGGTGTAGTTCAACAAGCTGAAAAAATGAATCTCCCATTAAACGAACTGGATGGGGTATTTATTACTCATTATCACTCTGACCACTATATAGACCTTCCTTATTTAATTAATAGATCCTGGGTATTGGGAAGAAATAAGAATTTAAATATTTATGGGCCCGAAGGTTTAGATAATATATTAGAAAGCAATAAGTCATTTTTAGAATTGGAAAACAAGCATAGAGTTGATCACCATGGTTCAGAAATAATGAATACAAAGTACGCCTTTGGAATATCGAACGAATTTAAGACAGAAAATAAGCAGGTTGTGTATGAGGAAAGTGGAATTAAAATTACCGCTTTTAAAGTCAATCACTACCCTGTAGAGCCTTCTGTGGGTTATGCTATTGAATACAATAATAAAAAAATTGTAATTAGTGGAGATACGAAACAAAATGATCTAGTTTTCGAAATGGCTAAAAATGCGGATTTGTTAATTCATGAAGTAATATTAAATTCTCTTTTAGATGAAACTATTAAAGTCTTAGAAAATAAAAATATGCAAAGAAATGCCCATATAATTAAGGACATTCAAGATTATCATACACCCCCTGATGAAATTATAAGATTAGCTAATAAAGTAAATGTTAAAACTCTTGTTTTAAATCATTTAGTTCCATCTCCAGATAATATTATAATTAAAAAATTATATAACAAATACACTAAAAAATTTAAAGGAAATATATATTTAGCTAATGACGGGGATAAATTTATTATCAAATTAGATGAAAAATAAAATAATAATACCAATATTAGTTCTATTGTCAATAATTATTGGCGGCTATATAGCTTTTAAAAAGATAAACTCCTCAGTACAAAACAATGAATTTTCTATAAAAAACGGTAACTGGACAGTAAATCCAAATATGGACCTCAAGGATAGTTACCAAAGAGCTTATATTTCAAGAATTGGAGTTTTTGCTTTAGACGAGAAAGAAGCGCTTTATTTTCTTTCTAGTAAAGACAATAATGGTAATCCTTTATCATCAGACTTTGATTATCAAATTATTGGTTCCCCCCCAAAGGGAAGGTATTGGAGTTATACGTTATATGGTGAAGATTATTTCTTAGTAAAAAATGATGCCAATATTTACACGATAAATAAAGAAAATCTTACTAAAGACAAACCAATAATGGTATCATCAACTAAAAAAGACATTAATTGGTTGCCCTCAGGAAATGAAACGAAGTTTCATATTACACTAAGGGTTTATAACCCAGATGAAAGTGTTTATAAAAACTTAGAGTCATTAGACTTACCAATAATTAAAAAAATAGAAAAATGAAAAAAATATTTTTTTACTTATGGATCCTACTTATAATGAGTGTTTGTTCTTATAATTTAACTATTCACTACATTCCAAATATTGTTTATGAAGTTTTTCATAATAAAATTGAAAAGAACCAAAGTATTGGAGATAACGAAATCAAACACTTTGATATACCCAATCATAAGTCTAGAGATGTCGTGATGCCCAATCCTGATTTTTTATATTCTACTATTTTTTACGACTTAAGTGAAAAAGATTTAAATATAAATGCGAATATGCCTGACTCTACGTATTGGTCTGTTTCATTCTACAAACCAAACACAATAAACTGGTTTGTAAAAAACGATCAAGAATTTGTAACTAAGAATCTAGATCTTACATTAACTTTTAATGATTCTGGTTCAGAAAACGTGATAAAATCACCTGTAAAAAAAGGATTTATGATCATTAGGATATTAGTTGAAAAAAAAGATCAAAAATCTATCGAATTATATAGAACTCTTCAAAAAAATATTGTAATAAATTAATTTATTTTATTAAATTAGTATTTAAATACTAATTTTCATGAAGAAATTAAAATTTATAATTCAAAAATTTATTGTCGGCCTTATGGGGTCTCCAATTAAAATTGACCCGAATATAAAGAACAGGCAAATTAAAACTATAGCTTCACTTCCAAAAGCAGTTTTTTGGGACACTAGCGTTGAAATTTATAAAACAAAAGAGGGAATTGAATATGTGAAAACACCTGAAAAATGTTTTTCAGATCTTCCTGATTATAATTTTAATGAAAATTATTGTGAAATAACCGGACTTAAAATGCATTATATTGATGCGGGTCCAAGTGATGGAAAAATCCTTTTATTACTTCATGGACAACCCGTTTGGTCCTATTTATACCGAACTATGATTCACGAACTAGTTGCAAAAGGATACAGGTGTATCGCGCCTGATTTAATGGGTATGGGAAAATCAGATAAACCGATTTCAATTAAGTATCATAATTACGATACTCATTGCGATAATATTTTAACTTTTATTAAAAACTTAAAACTCAAAAAAATCACTCTTTTTTGTCAGGATTGGGGAAGTTTAATAGGTCTTAGAATTGCTGGTGAAAACTCAAATCTTTTCTCTGGTATAATTGCAGCTAATGCTGAACTGCCAAAATTTACTGAAGAATCAAATCCATTACATATTCCTGAGCCAGTAAAAATTAATACTAAAATTAAAAGTTTTAAAAAAGCAATGGCATATCATATATTAAATAATAATGGATTTAATATGGGCATCTTTCAAGTGTGGGTTACTTATTGTATTACGACTCCATTTGTTCATATTAGGGAGATTATGAGACTATCCTTATCTAAAGATTTCAAAAAGGATCAAAAAATTCTTGATGCCTATGCAGCTCCTTTCCCATCGTTTATTTATATGGCTGGCCCAAGAACCTTACCTTCAATGAATGCTGGGATTACAGGTCAAACTTTAAAAGCAATTGATGGGTTAAAAAAATTTAAAAAACCTTTCTTATCTTTAATAGGGTTACAAGATAAGCTTCTAGGAACACCAAGAATTCAGAACAGATTTATTAAAATGGTACCTGGTGCTAAGGGTCAAGATCATGAGCAATTCAAAGAAGCAAACCATTTTATTCAAGAGGACATTGGAGAAAAAATGGCTGATAGGATGCACAAATTTATAGTTAAAAATAAAATATAATGAAGAAAAAATTTATAAAAATTATTGGTTTATTATCAGTTCTTGTTTTGTTGTTTTTTATTTCTCTACCTACCCTTTTAAATAAAGCAGGCTTACACCCAGAATTCGAAAGTAAAAAGTATGATTTCACAAATAAAAAAGCAGTTATAATTTCAACTAGTCACAGTACTTTAAACAAACCTGGAGAAACAACTGGAAAATTAACTGGAGTATTTGCGTCCGAACTTACTGTCCCTTATTATGAATTTACAGATTCTGGGTTTGAGGTAGATATTGCAAGTATTAAAGGAGGTGAAATTCCTATTGATCCCGAATCGTTTTTTTACGCTGTTAAAACAAACTCAGACGACAGGTATCTTGAAGACCAAATTCTAAAAGAAAAAGTAAAAAATTCTATTTTAATTGATCAGCTTGAAATTGATAATTACAATATAGTTTTTGTTGCTGGTGGTTGGGGTGCTGCTTATGATTTAGGATATTCTGAAACACTTGGTAAAAAAATTAGTGAAGCTTATTATAACTCAAATTCTATTATTGGTGGAGTATGTCATGGAGTTCTTGGTTTTATAAACGCTAAAGATTCTTTAGGAAATCTTATCATAAAAAACAAAAGAATGACAGGGGTAACAAACAAACAAATAAAAGAATTAGGAATTTTCTATACTCCTCAGCATCCAGAAGAAGAGCTGATAAAAGCAGGTGCTATATTTGAAAGCAAAACAGCAATTAGAGATGTATTTGCCAATTTAACTGTTGTAGACGATGAATCTAAATTTGTTACTGGACAAAATCAAAATGCAGGACACGAAACTCCTCAAAAAATGATGGAAATTTTAAGAAACAAACAATGAATTTTAATTTTAGAAACGTACTTCCAAAAAGTGCCGATAATGACTTTAAAGGTCATAAGATAGCGTTGTGGGGATTTGTTTTATTTACCATACTAATGACCTGGCGTTCGATTATTCATATGTTATTTGAACAGTACGGGTTTCATGAAATCGCAAGCTTTGTTACTATTTTAGGGGAACCTGACCCTATGCCATTAATTTATAAATTTTTTTCTTTGTGGGGTTTTGCTCAACTAATTTTTTGTTTGGTTTGCTGGATAGTAATTTTTAGATACAAATCATTAATTCCATTAATGTATTTGATTTGGCTATTTGAGTGGGGGTTTAGAACTTTTGGTTATCCTTTAATTAGAGATCAAATTGCTGTTCAAGAGTTGTATACTAACAACATGACACCTGGTGTTTCATTTGCTCCATACGTATCCGTAATGTTGATTATTTTATTTGGACTCTCTATATTAGACAGAAAATAATGAGAAAATTTTTTCTTTTAACCGCAATAGTTGAAATTCTAGCAGGTCTTTCTTTGTTTTTTGCTGCTGATAAAATACCAGATTTAATTAATGCTAATCCACTAACCATAGGTTTCGCTAAAATGTATGGAGTAGCTGCATTTTCTATAGGACTTTTTGCATTGTACTCATGGAAATTTTTTAATTCAAAAAAACTACACATTCCTTTCTTGACTATTTTTTCAATTTTTAATATTGGAATTGCTTTTGCCGTTATTCAGTCCAACTTAAATTTTGGGTTTGAAAATCCCGCACCGGGGTATTTTCACTTAATCTTAGGATTAATTGGAATTTATTTCATTTTAAAAACAAAGAAATTAAATAATAGCTTTAACAAGAACTTTTTTTACTTTTTTCTGCTTATTATAACAGGAATTCTAGCTTCAAATAATATTCTCTTTGCATTATCTAGAATTTTTAGTGAGGAATCAATTTTAAGAGTAATAATTTTATTTTTAATTTTTGTTTTTCCAATACTAAACTACCTAAATAAAGTAGCTGAAAATAAATTTAATTCAAAACTAAAAAGAATACTGTTTATCACTTTGATCGGGTCAATTTTAGCTTGGATTATTCAGCTAATTGAAATTAATTTATATCATTTTGAAATTGGTGTTGATTCTCCTATTGGTTTATTTGAGGATGAATTCATTAGAACTATCAAATTCATATTTCCTACTCTAATAATAGCTGAGATTATTTGGTTGTATTTAAAAAATAGAGCCAAAGTTTTTTATTCTGGAATTACTTTAATTATTGCTTATTTATTTATATCATTTTATAATTCTTTTGTTTTTACAGACGCTAAACCAGCTATATACCCTGACACAACATTAAAGAACTATGATGAACTACCCAATGTAATTTTAATTGTGGCAGACGACTTAGGTTTTAATGATATATCAGCTAATGGAAATAAATTAATCGAAACTTCAAATATTGACCAAATAGCTAAAAATGGAATCAATTTTACTAGGGCTTACGCAACAGCTTCAGTATGTGCGCCCTCAAGAGCTGCATTTTTAACAGGAAACTATCAGCATAGAAATGGCTTTGAATTTTTGCCTGATTTATTTAATTATAGTCCAAGGGTTAGAAAAGCAGATTTTAAAAGATTTGGACATCAAAATAATTTTAAAGAGTGGTATGAAAAGGATATTCCTGTAAACCAAAGAGGACTAGACCCTTATGTTAATACTATAGGTGATTATTTAAAGAAAATGGGATATCAAACATCTGTAATAGGTAAATGGCACATGGGGACACATCCAAAATTTAATCCTGTAAATTATGGATTTGACTATCATTATGGAATTAGTGGCGCAGGATCTCTTTATGCTCCTTTGAATCAAGAAAATATTGTTGAGTCAAGACAAACTTGGGATTTTGCAGATTTTATTACTTGGCAAGCAACAAATTATTATGCTTTGGAAAATGGCACAAACAGTAATCCTGAAAATTCAGAGTATCTAACTGATGTTTTTACTAAAAAAGCTGTTAATTACATTAAAGAAAATAAAGACAAACCTTTTTTCCTACATCTTTCACACATGGCTCCACACGGACCTTTTCAGGCTCAAAAAAAGTATTATGACATGTTTTCACACATCAAAGACCATAACAAAAGAGTTTATTATGCTATGATTAAGAATTTAGACGATAGTATTGGTGAAATAAAAAAAATACTTAAACAGGAGGGGATTTTAGATAACACTCTAATTATTTTTATTAGTGACAATGGAGGAGCAACTTACACTAGAGCTACTAACAACTCACCACATTACGGAGGAAAGATGTCAAATTTTGAGGGTGGAACTGTTGTTCCTATGATGATGCAATGGAACAAAAAAATAAAGCCTCAACAAAATTATAGTCATATGGTTAGTTTACTAGATATTGTTCCGACGATATTAGACGCAGTTGAATCACCATCATTAAGTAATAAATACGATGGCGTATCGTTGCTTCCATTTTTTAAATCTGAAGATAAGAAACCTCACGATGAATTATTTTGGAAGACAGGATATGTTAAATCTATTGTTTCAAAAAATTATAAATTACATATAAACGAAAAAGAAAACTTTAAATTTTTAATTAACTTAGATAATGATCCAGAGGAGAGAAATAATTTAATTTCTAAATATCCAGAGAAAACCAAAGAACTAACTTTAAAATTAAATAATTGGATTAAAGATTTACAAGAACCAAAATGGGATTCTAATGCTGATGTTTCTATACCAATTGATAATTCTGAAAATTCAAAAAGATATTTTTTCCCCTGGTAATACATTATGAAAAATAATAATCTAACAATCGAATCTGTATCAAATGGGCCACTATTTGGACAAACTTTTAATATTGAAATGTTAAATAGTTTACCTTCAATAAAAAGAAAGTTTATTTTATCTAGAATTCCGTTTATCCCATATTCGTTAAAGTCTAAACTTTTTTCTTTAAGTAAAAAAGAGATTAATAGCAATGGCCTAATTTTACATGGTGGGGGTCCAATTTATAGTAATGGTACTATTAAAGAAAACGAGTGCCACAACCCATTAGAATTAGATCCAAAAGATCCAAATTTTATAGAGAAAACATCGGGTGGTTTAAAACTAGTTGATAATGATCCAATGGTTCAAACAGCAAAATACCCAGATAGAGTAATTGGAAATTTTACAGCTATGAATAGATTTTTTACTGATATTTCAAGTGAATTTATAGCCAGTTCAATTAACAGAAAATTGATACCAACAAGTTCTAAAGATCAAATAATTCAAGCATACATTAAAAGTGCAGAAGAATGTGAAAAATTAACAGATAAAATTATACTTGAACAAACTGCAACCTTTTCTTTTAGGTCAAAAAACTGCGCAGATGTAAACGAACCTGCTAAGGATACAATAACTGGAATAATGTTATTTGTATGGGGTATTAAAGGACAAGTATTTAATGGAACAGTAATCGGAGGCACAGGAAAATTTAGTGGAATTAGTGGAGAGTTTACAAGAGAAAGGTTACTGGCTCCAAATTTTTCAGGAGCTGAAACTTTTAGAATTACATTTCCAACAAATTTAAAGCCTGATTATTATCCCCAGTAAAGGTTATAGATTTTTAAAGTCCTTATCTATTTTTTTTGAAATTTCTTTCTGTTTTGAATTATACCTTTCTAGTCCTTTATTGGTTAAATAAGGATAGAAATGACCCATTATTTCATCTAATATATTATGATATCTATTTTTAGAGTCATCTAGAACCTCCCAAGTAGTTAAAGAAGAAGAAATAATGGCCCAATTATTTCTAGCAAATGTTCTGTACTGGCCATCAAACGCTTCTTTTTTCATATAGCCATTTTTAATACTTATGTTAATGTACTCAATCGAAAATTTTTCATTAATTATTATTACATCTTTATAGACCGATTTAGCGTTTGGAACTAAATTTATAATTTCAAGAATATCTCTAAAAAAGAATCTGTAATTAAATAAAAAAGTAAGATTATTTCTTAAAATTTTATAAAGTGACATATGTTTTAAAGTTTCTCGTTGAGTATTTTCGATTTCAACTAATTTTCTAATCATATAATAAATTATATACTCCATTAAATCCTTCTTTGTTTTAAAATGATAAGTTAAATTACCTGGACTTATATTATTATATTCAGCAATATCTTGTAATCTTACATTAGCCAATCCTTTATTGTTAAATAATAAAATCGAGCTTTCAACTATTTTTATTCTTGTAGTACTCATTTTAACCTATAAGACTTTGTATAATTAGTATAAAAATACTAAATTTATAAAGAACAGTTAAATTGTGGTAATTTAAATAAATATGGTAAATATTTTTCCTGATCCTTCTAAACTTAATGATCATGAAAATACGAATAAAATCGTATTAGTCATATTTATTAAAATTACTATACCCAAAGTTAAAGATGAACTAAAAATTAGTCTCTTAAATAAAAAATTAAAAATTATTAATTGGTTTGATTGTCATTATACCAATATTGGAAAAGAAGATTATTGGTCAGATGTATTAATAGTTGAATTCAAAGATAAATTTGAACTCGATAAATATTATAAAAATGGTGTTGGTAAAATTGATTTACAAGGAGTTCAAGTATTTAATCTTTTGCCAAAAAACTTGCCACGACTCTTTGTAAATTTTTTAAAGCTATTAAGACCTATTGGCTATTTTTTTGAACTAATAAAGTCATCTAAGACCGAGTTACATAACCTCAGTAATTCCAAATCAAATATACTTCCAAGTAAAAAACAGGCAGAACGCTTGTTAAATGAAAAATCAACAAAAAAAGCTTACATGATTAATCTTGTAGAAGTAAAAGAAATGGCTCAATACAAAAACAAATCCATTTCGATTACTGGAAGGGAAGCATATGTTGAAAAATATGGACCGCAGGCTTTTAAAAGTGTAATCCTACTAGGTGGTGATTTTGCATTCAATGGAAGAATTATTGGTGATTCATTAATAGAATATAATGTACCTTTTGATACCCAAGGTAAATGGCAAGCTGTAGGAATTGCCGAATATACTAAAGCATGTAAAATGCTTGAGCTTGAAAAAATACCTGGCTATTCCAAAGGTTTAGTACATCGTGAAGCAGGTTTGAAAAGAAATTATAATTTATACGCTACAAAAAATATATAATATGAATTTTGAACTTAGTGAAGAACATTTAATGATAAGACAAGCGGCAAGAGATTTTGCTCAAAACGAACTTAAAGAAGGTGTTATTGAACGTGACTCAAAATGTGAATATCCAGAGAAACAAGTCAAAAGAATGGCTGAATTGGGGTTTCTTGGAATGACCGTATCAACCAAATATGGAGGAGGCGGAATGGATACAATTTCATATGCCTTGGCTGTTGAAGAAATTTCAAAAATCGACAACTCTTGTTCAGTAATTTTATCGGCTCATAATTCATTAGCTTGTTGGGGAATTGAAGAATATGGAACAGAAGAACAAAAAGAAAAATTTTTAAAACCTCTTGCAATTGGAAAAAAAATTGGTGCCTTTTGCTTGTCCGAGCCAGAATCGGGATCAGATGCAACTCAGCAAAAAACAACAGCAATTGATAAAGGTGATCATTATGTTTTAAACGGAGTCAAAAATTGGATAACCAATGGACTAAAAGCCGATATTTATGTTGTTATCGCTCAAAGCAATTTAGATTTGGGACACAGAGGAATTAATGCATTTGTTATTGATAGCGATACAAATGGAATTTCTTGTGGACCAAAAGAAGATAAATTGGGTATTAGATCCTCTGACACATGTTCTGTTATTTTTCAAGATGTGATTGTTCCAAAAGAAAACAGACTAGGGCCTGAAGGTTTTGGATTTAAATACGCAATGAAAACGTTAGAGGGAGGAAGAATTGGTATAGCAGCCCAAGCTCTTGGGTTGGCAGAGGGAGCTTATGAGATGGCACTGGAATACTCCAAACAAAGAAAAACGTTTGGAAAACCTATAAGTCAACATCAAGGAATAGCTTTCAAATTAGCAGATATGGCTACAGATATTGAAGCAGCTAGATTATTAGTCCATAAAAGTGCTATAAATAAAGATAAAAATCTTGATTATGGTTATTCAAGTTCAATGGCAAAATTATACGCATCTGAAATGGCAATGAAACATACAGTTGAAGCTGTCCAAATTCATGGTGGAAATGGCTTTGTAAAGGAATACCACGTAGAAAGATTAATGAGAGATGCAAAAATCACTCAAATTTATGAGGGAACCTCAGAAATTCAAAAAATTATAATTTCAAGAAAATTACTAAAATAATGAAATCAACAACTAAACAATTTTTAAAAGATACTGGTGCATCAATTCCTGTGGTTTGTGGTCCAATGTATCCTGGATCTAATCCAGAACTAATTGCGGCTGCTTCTGAAGCTGGAGGTTTTGGAGTGGTTCAACCTGTTGCACTTACATCATTATATGGACATGATTTTAGAGAAGGTTTAAAACTAATTAAAAAACTTACTGATAAACCATTTGGAGTAAATTTTACAATTTTTGGTGGTGCTAATAAAAAATATCACGATCAAATGAAGGAATGGATGGATATATCCATTGAAGAAGGTATTAAGTTTTTTTTAACCTCTTTAGGTAAACCTCATGAAATTGTAAAAATTGCGAAAAAAAACGGAATAAAAGTCTATCACGACGTACCCAACAAAAAAGTAGCTTTAGCTATGGTAGACTGTGGAGTTGATGGATTAAACTGTATCAATTGGAGAGCTGGAGGACAAACAGGAATTCAATCAGCTGAAAAATTTATAGAAGAATTAAAGGATGTGAAAATTCCTTTGGTGTGTGCAGGCGGAATTGGAAATCGTGACGATTATGATAAGGTTTTAGAAATGGGATATGCTGGTGTTCAACTTGGGACAAGATTTTTAGCTTCTAAAGAATGTATAGTTACAGACAGCTACAAACAGGCTATCGTTGATTCTGAAGAAAAAGATATTGTCTGGACTAATAAAGTTGCAGGTAATAATTCATCTGTTATAAAAACAAACGATATAATGAGAGGTGGCCTTAGAACAGGTCCAATTATTAATTTTATGCTCAAAAGACCTAAGCTTAAAAAATATGCACGAATGTATTTAATGAGTAAAGGCTTAAAAAATTACAGTAAAACTGCATTTGATGATAATGTTAAATTTTGGCAAGCAGGAAAAGGAGTTGGGGGAATTAAATCAATAGAAACTTGTGCAGATATATTAAAAGAATATAAGACTAAATGATGCGTAAACTTTTTAAATTTTTACTAATTTTCGTTTTAATTGTTGCTTCAATAGGAATTTGGTTTTCTCAAAACTGGTATAAAATGCCAAAATATATAGCACAAATTAAAAATCCAATCTATGAAAATGTTCAAATTAATTGGGAAGATGGACCTAAAACAAGAACAAGCTCTAAACCTAACATTATTGTAGTTCTTGTGGATGATCTAGGTTTCAACCAAATTAGTTCTTATGGTGGGGGAATGTCAAATGGAAATTTCAAAACACCCAATATAGATAATTTAGCTAAAGATGGTGTGCTCTGTACAAATGGATACTCCTCAAGCCCAATTTGTTCTCCATCCAGAGCCTCTCTTTTAACTGGAAGGTTTCCTACTCGATTTGGATATGAGTTTACTCCAACTACCTCTAGTATGATGAAAGCAATAAATATTTTTTCAAAGAAAAATGAGGTAGCTGATGGTGTATATTATGATAAAAGAGAAGAAAATATTATTGATATTGAACAAATGGGCCTTCCACAATCCGAAAAAACTATTGCAGAAATGCTAAAACCCGAAGGTTATCATAACATTCATATTGGAAAATGGCATCTGGGTCACGCCAATGACTTTTTACCAAGAAAACATGGTTTTGATGAAAGTCTCAGAATTGATCAAGGCTCTTTGTTTTTACCAGAAGATGATAAAAATGTAATAAATGCTAAATTAAATTTTGATCCAATCGATAAAATTCTTTGGGGAAATTTACCATATGCTGTTAATTTTAATGAAGGGCCGAGAATGAATCCTGATGGACATTTAACCGATTATTTAACTGATGAAGCAGTAAAAGTAATAGCAAAGAACAAAAACAGACCATTTTTTTTATATCTAGCCTATTGGGCTGTTCATACTCCTCTTCAGGCCAATAAAGAAGATTATGAAAAATTATCTTTTATTGAAAATCATGAGGAAAGAGTCTTAGCGTCAATGGTAATGACAGTTGATAGAGGAGTTGGTAAAATAAGAGATGTACTTAAAAAAAATAATATTGATGACAACACAATTATCATTTTTACAAGTGATAACGGCGCTCCAGGTTACGTTGGATTACCTGATTTAAACAAACCTTACAGAGGATGGAAATTAACTCATTTCGAAGGCGGTGTTCATGTTCCATACATAGTTAGTTACCCTAAAAAAATTCCTAAAGGAAAAACATATGATGGAAGAGTTTCAAATTTAGATATATTTTCAACTGTGGCAAGTGTAGCTGGAGTTGACATGAATAGAAACGACTTAAAAGATATAGCCTTTGATGGCGCTAATATTATTTCATATTTAAGTGGAGAAAATGAAGGAGAGCCTGAAAGAATTTTATTTAATAAATCTGGGAATTATTCATTTATTATTAAAGAAGGATGGAAACTGCAAGTCGATTTAGTTCAAAATAAAAAATGGCTTTATAATCTGAATGAGGATCCAACAGAACAAATAAACTTATTTAAATCTGATCTTGAAAAACTAAATGAACTTGAACTAATATTGAGTAATAAATTATCTGAACAAGTTAAACCAATATGGCCTAGTTTGCTTGATTGGCCTATTTTTATTGATAAAACTTTAGATGAAAAAGTAAATAATACTGACGAATATATATTTTGGGCTAACTAAAAAAATAATAACATGATTAAAGAAAAATTTGATTTAAATAAGAAAGTTGCTGTAATTACAGGAGCATCAAAAGGAATTGGGAAGGCCATGGCTCAGGGATTAGCAGAATTTGGTGCAACCGTTATTGTCAGTAGCAGAAAACAAGAAGCTGTTGACCAGGTAGCTAAAGAGTTCACTGAACTTGGCTTAAAAGCAGGTTCTATTGAATGTCATGTTGCCAAGCATGATGATAGAGTAAAACTTGTTGAAAAAGTAATCGAAAAATATGGTCGTATTGATATATTAATAAACAATGCAGGTACCAATCCATATTTTGGACCAATTAGTAAGATGCCTGTAAACCTTTATCAAAAAACAATGGACATTAATGTTAATTCGGCTATAGAACTAAGCAACTTAGTTTATCCTCACATGAAAAAACAAGGTGGAGGAAGTATTATACATATTAGTTCAATTGAAGGTCTTCACCCTAGTGCCTTTATGGCCGCTTATAATATTAGTAAAACGGCATTAATTATGGCTGGAAAAAATCAAGCAATTGAGTGGGGAAGACATAATATTAGAGTCAATATAATATGTCCTGGATACGTAAAAACAAAATTAAGCGCAGCACTATTAGAAAACGAAGTGTCAAGAAATAGTTTTTTAAAAAATTGTCCCCTTGGAAGAGCTTCTTCAACAGATGAAATGGCAGGATTAGCTGTATTTTTAGCTTCCGACGCAAGCTCATATATGACAGGAACAACAATAGTTAACGACGGAGGACTAATGAACGCTCCACAAATATCAATGCAATAAATTATAATTCTATGAACTTTGAATACCCAAAAAAAACCGAGGAATTAATTAAAAAAGTAGATGATTTTATGCAAAAACATCTTTTTCCACATGAAAAAAAAGTGTACGATTTTCACCAAAATAATCCCTGGGAAGATTACCCTGAATTAGAAAACTGGAAAAAACAAGCAAAAAAAGAAGGTCTTTGGAATTTATTTCTCCCCTCCTATTATGGAGATCTTAGTCCTGGATATAGTAATTTAGAATATGCCCCTTTAGCAGAAAAAATGGGTAGACTTACATGGGCTTCTGAAGTTTTCAATTGTAATGCTCCAGATACAGGTAATATGGAAACCATTGCTAAATACGGAAATACAGAACAAAAAGAAAAATGGTTAAACCCAATTATGAATGGAGATATAAGGTCTGCTTTTTTAATGACGGAACCTGCAGTTGCTTCATCAGATGCAACTAACATTCAAACATCCATTACAAAAGATGGAGATGACTATGTAATAAACGGTAGAAAATGGTGGTCATCAGGTGCTATGAATCCTCATTGCAAGATTTATATACTTATGGGTAAAACTGATTTTAATGCGGAAAAACATAAACAACAAAGTATGATTTTAGTACCAGCAGATACGCCTGGAATTAAAATCTTAAGGCCATTACAAGTCTTTGGAAGTGTTGATTCACCAGAGGGTCACGCTGAGATAGAATTAACTAATGTTAGAGTTCCAGCAAGTAATATTTTACTTGGTGAAGGAAGGGGTTTTGAGATTGCTCAAGGAAGATTAGGTCCAGGAAGAATTCATCATTGTATGAGGTTGGTAGGAGTTGCACAAAGAGCATTAGAATTGATGTGTAAAAGAGCTAATCAAAGGGAAGCATTTGGAAGAAATTTAATAAAATTTAGCAGTGTTAGACAGGATATTGCAAAATCAGAATGTGAAATTCAACAGGCAAGGTTGCTAACTCTAGCGGCAGCGGATAAAATTGATAAGTTTGGAGCTAAAGAAGCTAAAAACTTAATCGCCATGATAAAAATACAAGTTCCCCAAATGACCTGCGATGTGGTTGACAGAGCAATACAAATTCACGGAGGAATGGGAGTTAGTCAGGACACACCTTTAGCAAGATATTATGCTATGGCTAGGGTTCTCAGATTAGCGGATGGACCAGACGAGGTTCATATGTTTCAACTAGGAAGAAATTTAGCAAAACAATATGAGGTATAAAGATAAAATAGTACTAATAACAGGAAGTGGTTCTGGTATTGGAAAAGCGGCTGCAATAGCATTTGCTAAGGAAGGGGGTAACATAATTGTTTCTGATGTAAATAAAGAGAATGGATTAAATACAGTTTCAGAAATCATAAATAATAAAGGAAAGGCAACATTTTTCAAAGCCGATGTTTCTAATTTTCAAATGGTTGTTAATTTAATGAATTTTATAGTTGATAAATTTGGAAGACTCGATGTTGCAATAAACAATGCTGGAGTTGGTGGAGACTACGCTAAAACAGCTGACATAACTTTGGAATCATGGGATAAAACAATGCTGGTAAACTCTACAGGAGTTTTTTATTGTATTAAAAATCAAATTCCAATAATGCTCAAACAAGGTAATGGAGTTATCTTAAACACTTCATCAATAGCTGGAATTCGTGGGTTACCAAATGCTGCCGGATATTCTGCTAGTAAACATGCAGTAGTAGGAATCACAAAAACAGCAGCAATGGAATATGCAAAAAACAATATTAGAGTGAACGCCATTTGTCCAGTTTTTACAGTTACTCCTATGTTTGATCCAGTTGCTATGGATAAAATAAAATCTGGAATTTCTGAAAAACTAAAAGCAAATGTTCCCATGAAACGTTTTGCTGATGTGATGGAACAAGTAAATACGATGCTATGGTTATGTTCTGATGAAGCAAGTTTTATAACTGGTCAAGCAATTTCAGTGGATGGAGGATTAACAGCTTAGAATCATGAAACAAAAAGTTAGAAAAGGTGAAGAATTAAATGAAATTAATCTTAAAAAATTTCTAAAAAAAAATGGATTAATCTCTAAAATAAAAAGTGATTTAGATGTTTTACAATTTTCTAATGGATTTTCAAATCTAACATACCAACTCAATATAGAAGAAAAAGAATATGTCATAAGAAAACCGCCAAAAGGTGCTGTTTATGGTCACGATATGGGTAGAGAGTACAAAGTACTCAATGGTTTAAACAATGGCTTTAACAAGGCTCCTATTGTTTACGCCTACTCTGATGATAATAATATAATTGGAACTCCATTTTATATAATGGAAAAAGTTAATGGAAGAATAATAACGCCTAGAGAATTAAAAGAAAGAACGATTCCATCAAAAGATTATTCAACTATTTCGAAGACATGGTTAAATACAATGGTAGAGTTACACAATCTGGACTATAAGAAGTTGGGACTATCTGAACTTGGAAAACCAGAAGGCTATGTAGAAAGACAAGTTAGAAATTGGGGAAAACAGTATTTAAAAGCAGCAACGGATGATATAAAAGAAGCTAAGCTTATAATGAACTGGCTTAATGATAAACAACCTAATCAATACAAACACAGTTTAATACACAACGATTACAAATATGATAATGTTGTTTTCAGTTCAGATTCTTGGTCAAAGATTAACTCAATTTTAGATTGGGAAATGTGTACTATAGGAGATCCGTTAATGGATTTAGGAACATCAATAGCTTATTGGGCAATGGCTTCAGACCCTAAGGGGCTTAAAACAGCCTTTGACTACCCGACTTCATTGGAGGGAAATCCATCAAGACTTGAAGTTGTTGAAATGTATGAAAAACAGACTGGAGAAACTGTGAATAATTTAGTGTTTTATTATGTTTATGGACTTTTTAAAATAGCTGTAATTGTTCAACAAATTTATTTTAGGTACAATAAAGGTTTAACAACGAATGAAAAGTTTAAGAATTTAAATAAGATTGCTGAAATTTTATGTAAAATTGGTTGGCAATCTATTCAGAAAAATAGAATAGAAAATCTTTTTTAATGAGTAAAATATATTTATTTAGACACGCTCAAGCTTCGATAGGAAAAGCAAATTATGATGTATTATCCCCAAAGGGTGAATTACAAGCCGCAGAATTGGGTAAATTTTTATGTAAAGAAAAACTTGTTTTTGATAAAGTTTACGTTGGTAACTTGCAAAGGCAAAAACATACTCAAGAAATTGTAGCCAAACAATATAAAAATATTGGATTAAATATGCCTTTACCTACTATTTTAGAAGGTCTTAATGAGCATCAAGCTACTGACGCAATGAAAATAGAAATGCCAAAGATGATTGAAGATAAATATCTGAAATCGTTAAAAGAAAAATTCATGAAAAATCCAGAAAAAAAACATTCTTACATGATGTTGGGATTTAAATATTTTTTACACAAATGGGTTAATAATGAAATTATTATTGAAGGAATAATTCCATGGTCTGAGTTCAGAAAAAATTCAATAAATGCAATAAAACATATAACTAAGGATATTAAAAAAGGAGAACAAATCGCAGTATTTTCATCAGGTGGTACAATAAGTTCTATAATTGGAGACGTTTTAAAGTTAAATAATGAATTAGTAGTTGCTGATTTGAATTTTTCTGTGAGAAATACATCATTCTCCACCCTACTATATTCAAATAATGAAACAAATCTTTTAACTTTCAATGAATTACCTCATTTAAAAGATGATATGATAACCTTTGTATAATATAAAAAATGAGAAAAGATTTAGACGAATTTTACAAAAGAAAAGAATTCCTTAAAGATGAAAATAGATCTGAATCTGTAAAAAAAAGACATGGTAAAGGAAGTAGAACTGCAAGAGAAAATATTGACGATTTGTGTGACAAAGATTCATTTAATGAATTAGGCTCTTTAATTATAGCTGGACAAACCAAAAGATTATCAAAAGAAGAATTGATTGAAAAAACACCTGCTGATGGTTTAGTAGCTGGTATTGGAAATATTAACGGAAAAGCATTTGGAGAAAAAATTTCAAAATGTTGTGTAATGAGCTATGATTATATGGTTCTTGCAGGAACTCAAGGAGGCTTTAATCATAAAAAAACCGACAGATTAATTTCAATTGCTAAAAAAGGGAATCTGCCCATAGTATTTTTTGTTGAAGGTGGTGGTGGAAGACCTGGGGATGTAGATTTCGATGCTATTAATTCCGGTGGGTTAGATCTTCCAACATGGACAGAATATGCAAAACTAAGTGGTAAAGTACCAAGGATTTCTATTGTTTCAGGAAATTGCTTCGCAGGAAATGCTGCAATAGCTGGTTGTTCAGATATAATAATAGCAACTAAAAACAGTTCTATTGGAATGGCAGGTCCAGCGATGATAAGAGAAGGGGGTTTGGGAGATTTTAAAGCTAGCGAAATTGGACCATCAAAAATTCAATATGAAAATGGAGTAATAGATATATTAGTTGAAAATGAAAAAGAAGCAGTAGAAAAAGTAAAATTATATCTTTCCTATTTTCAAGGAAATAACTTAAAATGGAAAACTGGAAATCAAAATCAAATTCATGATTTAATTCCTGAAGACAGAAAATACGCCTATGATGTGACAAAAATACTTGAATGTATTTTTGATGAAAATTCCGTTTTAGAATTAAGAGGAGGGTTTGCAAAAAATATGATAACTTCACTTGCTAGAATTGAAGGAAAAGTAGTTGGTATCATTGCCAATAGCACTAAACATCTTGGAGGAGCAATTGATAGTGATGCATCTGAAAAAGCTTCAAGATTTATGCAATTATGTGACGCTTTTAATTTACCACTAATATCATTTTGTGATACTCCAGGGTTTATGGTAGGACCAACTCACGAAAAACTAGCACTAGTAAGAAAGACATCTAGATTTTTTATAAATGGAGCTAACTTAAATATTCCGATCATAACCATAATACTTAGAAAAGCCTACGGCCTTGGTGCAATGGCAATGGCTGGTGGTAATTTTCATGAATCTTATATAACAATTAGTTGGCAAACTGGAGAATTTGGCCCGATGGGTTTAGAAGCTAGTGTTGAACTTGGATATAAAAAAGAATTAGACAATACAAAATCTAAAAAAGAAAGAGATAAACTTTATAATAAATTAGTAAAGGAGGCTTACAGCAGAGGAAAAGCCATAAATGCAGCATCAACTATGGAAATTGATGAAGTTATTGATCCATCACATACCAGAGATAGAATTTTAGATGCTTTAAATAGTTATAGTCCTAAAGAAATTAATAGTAAAAAAACTATAGATTCATGGTAATAAAAAAGCCTCGATAATTCGAGGCTTTTTTATTAATAATTATTTTTTTATTTCAATAAAGATGCATTCCAATATGCATTTCTTTGAGTAATTTTACCATCTTCATCAAAATCATCTAAATAAAAAACAGGAACTATAACTTTTTTATTATCTGATTGTCTAACCATTGTGAAATTCCACCAAGACTGAACTACTTTTGAATCTCTCCAATCATACTCAAGGTAATCAGGATATCCAGTTTCGTCAAGTGAAGTAATTGTCCATCCAGAAAGTAATTTTGCATCTCTTGCTCTAATTTCATCTTCATTCATTCCTTTTGTTTCATTAATATCAACATAATTTGCATTTTCGTGAAAGAAACTAAAAGCTTTATCTACATCTCCGTTTGCAAATGCATACATAAGCTTCCTAACAGAATTAATATGCTCATGATTCATATATATAGTACCGTTCTTTCTTTCATAAAAACTGTCAGTAACCATTGAAAAGTTAGAGCTGTTATTATACTCATGTATTCTAGTAATTTTAGTATTATCTTCATTAAGAACATATCCTCTTAATATTGGAGAATCAAACTTAACACCAGTTGTTTTATTTACAGCGTATAAGTGATTCCATGAAAAAACCCAATTTCCAGATTTATCATATTCTAAAGCATCAGGGTAAGAACCTTCACTTCTTTCAAAACTTAGATACTCCCAATTATTTATCCATGAGTTCATATTAGCAATGATAGCCGATTTACCCCAACCCTTACTTTCTTTATTCATCGTCAAAGAATTATAGATTCTGAAATCTTCAGACAAGAAAGAAGAAGCTTTTTCAATATCACCATCTACGAATGCCTTATGAAAAGATTCTACCAAATCAATACCTGGATGTTCAATGTAAAGATTTCCATTCTTCTTTTTTTTCTGAGCACTAACAGAAAATGTTATCAGTGCTATTAAAATTAATGTAATTTTTTTCATAATATTATATTTGATTAATAATACTAAAATATAAAATATTTTAAAAAAAACATTCTTTTAAGAACGTTAATTATTTTTTAACAACAATAAATGTGGCTTTAGCTCCTGTAGAAAGATTCCACTGGTTAGAAGATATTAAAGAGTTAGAATCATCAAAGACTCTTAATTCAGCTGTATTTGGTCCAGAACTACCTTGATTTAAAGCAGTAAAATCAATTTTATTAAAGCCTTTAGAAAGTGGTAGTTTAAATCCAGAAAAAGTAGATTCTAAATACAAATTATAAATAACTATAGAATCATTTACAGAAATTCTTACTCTGTCTCCGTCGACATATTCGAAGTCTCTACATAATATATTTACGTAGCTTGAGCCAGTAGAAACATCTCCTAAATATGCACCCTTATTATAATCATTTGGTTTCTTGTCTTTTTCTCTATTTAATTTTTTCAAATAAATATCACCAGGATTTAAAAAATTTTCTTTTTTGTCTAATCTCTTTACTGTCGAAGATTTTTCTTTTTTCTTTAAGGAAAAATAATTAGGATTTGTGGGAGTTATATCTAATTTTTTTATAGCTGCTGAAGCTGGTGGTAAAAGTTCAATTTTTCTTTTTGAATTTTCAATTTGAGAATAGCTAACAAGGGAAATAGTTAGAAAAAAAATAAGATTAATTCTAATTGATTTTATGCTATTTAAAAAAAAATTAAATTTCATAATTTATTACACGCAAATATGATGCCTTTTAAATAATATAATCTAAAAATAAAGTTAAATTACTTAAAATATTTCTTGTGTTTGAAATAAGAAGCAAAACCAAGAATAAATACAAAAAGAGCAGAATAGTATACAAAATCAGGTGTAATTATTTTATCACCACTTGCATACGAATGTAATCCAGATAAGTAAAAATTAACACCAAAATAAGTCATTAAAATACTAGCGTATGCAATTATTGACATTAAATTGAAAATCCATTTTCCTCTTAATCCTGGAATTAAACGCATGTGTAAGATAAAAGCATAAATCATAATACTGATTAATGCCCATGTTTCCTTAGGGTCCCATCCCCAATATCTCCCCCAACTTTCATTAGCCCATTGGCCTCCAAGAAAATTACCAATTGTAAGCATTATTAAACCTACAGTTATTGTTAACTCATTAATAATGGTTAACTCTTTTAAGTTTAAATCGATTTTTTTCTTGTTCTTATCATTTGTAATTAAAATAAGAAACAAAGAAACAATACCAAGTATCATCCCAAGTGTTAATGGACCGTAACTTCCAACTATAACTGAAACATGAATCATTAGCCAATAACTATCTAAAACAGGTACTAAATTTGCAATTTCAGGATCCATCCAGTTCCAATGAGAAATCATCAAAATCATAGCAGCAACAAAAGAGGTTGAAGCTAAAGTTAAATCAGATTTCCTTCCAAAAGCTAATCCGATTCCAACAGTGGCCCATGCTAAATAAATCATTGATTCATATGCATCACTCCAGGGAGCATGACCAGAAATATACCATCGTGCAATTAATCCTAAAGTGTGTATAACAAATAGTAAAACAATAGAATACTTTGAAATAACAATAAGATAATTTAAAAACTTTTTATCGTTAAAAATTTGAAATATTAGAAAAATAAACATGAAAGCTCCAACATACATGTACCAACTAAATAAACTTCTAAATATATCATACTTATTATACAAGATTTCTGCGTTTATTTTATCTTCCGAGGGTAATACTGAGGAACCATACTTGTTTTGAAAGCCTTTTATACTTTCTAAGATTTTAGTTGAATTTGCATAATCATTAATTTCTACGTCATTCTTTAACGACCCAATATAAAGTGGTAAAATATTTTTAACATATAATGAATCTATTCCCTTAAAATCGTTAGTATTTAAATCTTTAAAAGAAACCCACTTATTATTTACATCATTTGGAATTGGAAAAATTGTTAAAATTTTTCCATCTAAAGCTGAAAACAATAAATTAACTTTTCTGTCAGTTTCTATAAAGTCTTTTTCAAACGCGTTAGGCAACGCAGATTTATAAGATCTTTCAAGCTGCTTAGCAATTTTATAATTTCCTTTCTCATCAAAGAAATCAACAAAAGCAGCGTATTTATCTTTATTATTTCTTCCAATAATTTTACGCAAACTATCGTTCCCTCTTTTTAAATATATAATTGGAACATTATACCAAAGTAAAGGATCTTTAGTAATAGATAACAAAAATTGATCAGCATTTAAATTTTTATAAGAATCAGAATAACTAACCTTTCTTAAAATTTCGGAAGCAAAAGTATTTAGTGGCTTCATCCTTCCACCAGAGTCTTGTATAACTAAACTACCAAACTCAGCAGCATGTAATTTATCGATAGGATTATTAATTATAATAGAATCAATCTGCTTTAAATTGATTTTTTGTTGATGATCATGCAAGTCTTGTGAAAAAACTAAACTTGAAAATAAAACAAATATCAGTGTTAAATTTTGTTTCTTTATTTTAACTTTTTCAAGTTGTTTAGCTAAATCTTTAAACCGAGTTTTTCCAAAGAACATAATTCCCAATAAACCGATGTAAAGTAAAAAATAACCAATGTAAGTAATTAATGTACCAAAATAATCATGGTTTACAGAAAGAACAGTACCCTTTTCATCAGGATCAAAACTAGCTTGAAAGAATCTAAAACCAGAATGATTCAAAATATGATTCATATAAATATCATAATCAAATGTATCTTCATCAATTACAGTAACCTTACTCATGAAACTACTGTAACTTTTTTCTGTTCCCGGATATTTTTCAGCTATAAAATCATTTAGCTTAATTGCAAACGGTAACTTATTTTCAAGAGAACCATATTTTAATAAAAATTCTAAACCCCCAACTTCTATTTTTTTTGGATCATTAACAATTCCCTTAGCTCCTAGCAACCCAATATCTTTGGAATCTCCGTTTGATGAAACTCTTAAAAACAAACCATCTTGTTGTGTTTCCTCATCAGATTTAATGATTTCAAATCTTCCATTAATCACGGGATTTGGAAAAACAAATTGTAATCCAGCAGTGTTGTATAATGATCTTAATTGTAATACTTGATCCGTGTTTTGTTTAAGATCTCCTTGCATTTGATCTGCCATACGCATAAAATCTCCATCAAACGGACTGTTAATAATTAAATCACCATCATAATCACTTATATTTATAGCTCCTTCAGTTGGCTTATTTAAAGCAAATAATATATTGTGAACACTAGTCACTTCACCAAATTTAAGGAAGTGTTCGTGCCTATTACCTTTACTTGCCTCTACAATTTTCAAATATTTTTCACCACTTTCATCTTCAACTAATCCTTCTTTAGCATTTTCAATAAAATCTATATATTCAATCGTGAAATCCTGACCTTTTAGATCATAATTCCAACTGAAATTATTGTTTGTGAATTCAGAAAATAAAAAGTCATCTTGTAACATTCTTCTGTTTACTACACCATCAATTTCTCCATCTACAATAGCTGTTAAATAAGTTTTTTCAGAGAGGAATGTATTTGAAGACGTGTTTTCTCTTATTGGCATTACACCTTCATATCCTATATATCTTGTAACACCAGCTCCCAATATTATTAAAATCCAAGAAATGTGAAGCATTAAAACTGGCCATTTATTAAACTTTAAAAGATTGTATCTTTTAATATTAAAAGAAAAGTTTATTACAAAAACTACTAAAATAAGTTCAAACCAAGTAGCATTATAAATCAAAATTTTAGCTGTTACCGTTCCATAATCATTTTCAATAAAAGTTCCTATTGCCATGGCTAATGCATAAACAATAAATAAAAAGGCAGTAAGTCGGGTTGATATTAGAAAAGAAATTAATTTTTTACCCATTTATTTGTGAAATTACAATCTTGATTGTCTTTATTAATGTTAATGTATGTATCCTCGATTTTCTCTATCATCCAACTTTGAATTCTTTTAAGTTGTTTTTCTTTGAGAGCTAATTCTTTAATTTTTATAAAATCCTGAGAATAGTCTGCAATGTGCTCATCAAATCTATTGCTGACTTTTAATATTTTATATTTTTTCACACCTCTCTGATCTTCATCTAATAACGGCATTGATATTTCATTATCCTTTAATCTCTGTGCTTGACTGTATAGTACTGGATCCATTTTTGTTAACTCAAAACGAGTGTCTCCTGTTGTTGGGTTGATTAAAACACCTCCATTACTTTTAGTCTCAATTTCATCAGAAAGCTCTTTAGCTGCTTCAGTGAATGTCAGTTCACCATCGACAATTCTTTTTCTAATTAAATCAATAGTTCTTTTAGCTTCAATAATGGCTTCATTGGAAACATCTGGAATTAATAGTATATGTCGAGCATCAACTTCTTGTCCTCTTATTTTTTCAACTTTTACAATATGCCAACCGCTTTCAGTTTCGAAAGGATCGGAGACTTCACCCTCCCTTAACCTGTAGACTGCATCTCTAAATTCTTTATGCATTGTTGGTCTATTTCTATTTAAAGTATACATACCACCAGTTGCTCTAGATCCAGGATCTTGAGAGTACAAAATTGCCTTTGTTGCAAATGATGAACCGTTTACTACAATATCGTTCTTTATAGTTTCTAATCTTCTAATAACTTTATTCTTTTCATCATCAGAAACTTTTGGATTTATAACAATTTGAGCTAATTCTAATTCAGCTCCAAAAACTGGTCTTTCATATTTAGGAATAGAATAAAAGAATTGTCGAACTTCATCTGGTGTAATTTCAATTTCTTCAACTATTTTGTTCTGCATAAGCTCTGAGAGTTGTCTAACTTTATTTATTTCAAATAATTCTGATCTAAAAACTTGTTCATCATTTTTTTTATAAAATTCAAGAACTTTCTCAATGCTTCCAATTTGATCAACAAAATAATCTATAGTTCTGTCTACGTAGGAATAAATAGAATTATTATCAACCTGTAAACTATCTTGCTCGGCATGGTGAGCATAAAGTTTATCTTCCATTAACTTTCCTAATAGACTACATCTTGTAATATTTTGAGTTGATACACCTTGAGATTGAAGGTCAATAAGTGTTTTATCGACATCAGATTCTAAAATAACGTAATCACCAACTACAGCTGAAACTCCATCAATCTTGATTTTTGTCAGAAAATTATTACTCTCTGTTTCTTGACTAAATCCGATAGTAGTAAAAAATAAAATTATTAAAAAGTAATTATTAATTGGTTTCATAAAATTCTAATTCATTTTGTTGAAGAGCATCTTCTATTATTTCGTTTTCAAATTTACTAATAAACTCTAGTTTTTTCTTGTTTAAAAGCACTTGTTTTAAAGTCGATTTGATATAATCAAATGGAGCAATATCATTTTTAAGTTTATAATCTTTTATATTGATCAAATATAGTTCCAAAGAATCTTGTAATCTATAAAATAACTTATTTTTAACAATATTTTGTTTTAATCTATCATTGATCTCGGGTATTTTATTAAAAAACACATCTTTATTAATCCATAAAGAGTCATTAAAATAATATGAGGAAAATTGTAATGATATTGAGTCTAAAAATATTTTATCACTTTGTTTAAATCTTCTGAATCTTTTAACTACATCTTTTAAATTATAATTTTCACTATTTATTTTTAAATACCTAGCATTGATTATTTCCTGATTAAGTTTAAAATTTAGTTTATTCAAATTATAATATTCTTTTACAGATTCCAATGAAATAAAAGTATCCATTGCAGATTTAACTATCTTTTCCTGATAAGCATATGAAAACAATTCATTTTTATAAGACTCAATTAGTTGATTTAAATTTTCCTGCTTTTCATCTCCCAAATTTACAAGAGCTTTTTTAAATAATAATTTTTCTTTCGCCCAGTCGTCAATACGATTTTTAACAAAAATCACACTGTCTTCTTCGTTAAGTCCTGTAGGAAAGACTTCCATTAAATCGGATGTATAATAAAACTCATCTCCCAACCTAGCTAAAACTTTATCAGGTTTATTTTCTATAAAATCGCAGCTAACAAATAAGAAACTAATTAAAAATAAATATACTTTCAAAATAAAATTATCTAGAATAATTTGGTGATTCTTTTGTTATCATAACATTATGAGGGTGACTCTCTTTAATACCTGCTCCGGTTATTTGAACAAACTTTCCTTTATCCTTAAGTTCTTCAATGTTTTTACATCCACAGTAACCCATTCCAGATCTAATTCCTCCAACAAATTGATGGATGCTTTCAACTAAATCACCTTTATAAGGAACTCTTCCTACCACTCCTTCAGGAACTAATTTATTAGATTCATTAACTGAATCTTGAAAATACCTGTCTTTACTACCCTTTTGCATAGCTTCAATCGATCCCATTCCTCTATATGACTTGAACTTTCTTCCTTCATAAATAATAGTTTCACCTGGTGATTCTTTTGTCCCAGCCAATAGAGAACCCAACATTACACAATCAGCACCTGCTGCAATTGCTTTAGTAATATCTCCAGTATATTTAATTCCTCCATCAGCAATTACTGAAACTCCAGATCCCATTATTGCCTTAGAGACTTCATAAATAGCTGACAGTTGAGGAAACCCAACACCAGCTATAACTCTTGTTGTACATATTGAACCTGGTCCTATACCTACTTTAACTCCGTCTGCTCCAGCCTCAACTAAAAATTTTGCAGCTTCAGCCGTCGCAATATTTCCAACAATAACATCAATATTTGGAAATTTATTTTTTATCTTTTTTAAGATTTTCAAAACACCTTTTGAATGACCATGAGCAGTGTCAATAACAACTGCATCAACACCAGCTTTACACAAAGCTTCACATCTTTTAATAGAATCATTTGAAACTCCGATTGCAGCAGCAACTTTTAATCTTCCAAAAGAATCTTTATTAGATTTAGGCTTTAAAAATAATTTTTGAATATCTCTAAATGTTATTAACCCTAATAATTTCTTCTGTTTATTAACTACCGGAAGTTTTTCAATTTTATGTTTTTGTAATATTACCTCTGCTTCATCCATTGTAACTCCCTCATTAGCAGTAATTAAATTAGATTTGGTCATTACCTGAGATAATTTTTTATTATTATCATTTTCAAATCTTAAATCTCTGTTAGTAACTATACCAATTAGAATATTATCTTTATCTACAACAGGAATTCCACCAATACTGTATTCCTTCATACAGTGTTTAGCTTCGGCAACTAAAGAATTTTCATTTAATGTTACTGGATCTAAAATCATTCCTGATTCTGATCTTTTAACTCGTTTAACTTTTTCTGCTTGCTGATCGATAGACATACTTTTATGCAATACCCCTAAACCACCCTCTTGAGCCATAGCTATAGCCATTTTACTTTCCGTGACTGTATCCATAGCAGCCGAGACAACAGGAATGTTTAAATTAATGTTTCTGGAAAATTTAGTTGTTAAATCAACTTGATTAGGAAGACATTCAGAATATGATGGTACTAGTAAAACATCATCGTAAGTAAGTCCGGTTCCAATAAATTTATTTTCTGAGAGTTTCATAGCAATTAACTTATTAATTAATTGCATGCAAATATACTAAATTATTAGTCCTTAAATAACTTAAGATCTCTTAATATCAAAAAAGCTGATATTAAAAATGACAAAGTCATTAATATACCTGAAAATATTACTACATATCTAAACCAAAGAATATCGAGCCAAAGTAAGTAAATACCTCCAAAGGTTAAAAGAATTGAAACAAATGGTTCTATTGCTAAAAAAAGCTTTAGTTTGATGTTAATATTAGTCAAACAAACAAGGAAACCTATCAAAAAGAAAATGACAGACATTGAAAGAATATGAGAATGAATAATAGTTAAAATTTCTCTTTCACTTTTTTTGAACTTCATAATATCAATATCATCTACAATAAACTCGTTGCCATTATACTGTTCAACCAAGCCGTCAGGTGTTGTACTATTTGAATAATCCACAAAAACAATACTTGAAATAAATCCAATACTTGTTACTAATACAAATGTTGCTATTAGATATTTAAATTCTTTTGAAAGTTCTGAAAGGCTGTTTATTTTAAGCACCGGGCAAAAATACTATATTATTTTGTTTTGAATTAAAAAATTCAAAGAACTTAATAATTCATTTACAGCATTAGTCATGGATTTGACTGAGATGGTTGCTCCAGAGATTGCTGAAATATTTTGTCTATAAATAAATTTATAATCAGTTCCCTTTGAAAGAAACTGCTTTAACCATCTTTTACTACCAATTTCACCACCCCAACTTTCTCTGTATAACAAAACTTTTGCTTTTTTAATAACGAATTGGTTATCAAAAAGAACTAAATACTCAAAAGTTTCAGTTTTACTAGGAGCAGTTCCTATGTACGCATAACCAAGTTTAGTGTCGTTTGAAGAAATTTCTAGGAGCCTATTTCCAGAAAAGTCAGCAATTAATTCTTCATTTGGTTGAATTTGTATTGGACTCAATTCAAAATCTTCTAAAACAAAAACTTTAGAAATTTCTTTTTTTACTTTTTTTAAAATGTTTTTGTATAAAATATTTTCGTGATTAGAAAAAGAACTGCATAGTAATACTACAAAATATAACAAAACAAAGCTCCAATTTATTTTTCTATGCAGTTCCATCTACTAATTAATTTTTAAATTCTTAAAAGAATACACCTATTCCCATATTAAATTGACCCTTTGATTCACTTTCAGGAACAGCTGTTCCTTTTGATTGCCAATCCATTTTAAAAACAGCTCCATCTGCTAAATGATAAGAGAATCCAAAAGTAGTTTCTTTTCTGTGAAAAGATTCATTTTTTGTTAAATTTCCTGCAACTTCAGCATGAGTGTCAAAGTCTTCGTATCTCAAAAAGACATCCAGTTTTTGTCTTGCTGTTAATGGAAGTAAATTATAAGATCCTTCAATATAATATCCACTCATTTTTGAACCTAAATCCTTACCTGAAGCTAAATTATACTTATCTGTATCTGAAAGCGAGGCATTTATGTATTCAAATCTTGAAGAAAAACGATTTTTTACATATCTGGCATCAAAACCAAGCATTGATAATCCAACCTGAGAACCTACAACACTTTTATCAGTTGTTTGTGTTTTACCGTTGTATAAACTTAATCCAAGTTTAAGACCTGGTAATCCATAATAGTCAACTCTAGCAGCAAAATTTGCATTGCTGCCTACAGATTCTGCACCTTTTTGTCTTCCAGATCTAAGTCCATTTGTTCCTTTTAATTTGTAAGCACCATCATTATATGAAATGAAACCATTCATTATGTAAGCCTGGTATCTAATTGACGCACTATTAATTCGCCCATAAACTCCTAATCCCATTTCTCTCCATGTGGTAGGAACTAATTTATTGTTTAAGCTAGGTCTTTCTACTCCATTATAAGTTGTTGGTTCATGATATTCATTAACAATGCCCATAGGAACAAGCATTAATCCTCCTCTAAGGTTAAAGTTATCGGAAACTCCGTAATTTAAAAAAGCTTGTTCAACGTAAACTTCTTTAACGTGCTCAAACTCAATTTCAGTAATAAAAGAAACTCGATCATCAAATTTGTATGCAAATAGCATTACCAATCTTTGAACATCAATTTCAGAAACTCCAGAGTCAGGATCATTGTATGTGATTTCGCCGTACCCACCAATAGTTAGTCCAGTAGCCATTGTTTGAAGGCTTAACATTTGTTTTTCTGAACTATTTTGAGAAAAAACAGTGAAAGATGTTAAAAGTGAAAATAAAATTATATAGTTTTTGATTTATTTTTATTTAGATTAATTATAAATAGAGTGCAAACATAAGTGATAAAAACTTATTAAACAAGCTTATTTTTAATTATTCTAAATAAGAATAGTGCAGTGTTTAACCATTTATTTAAAATCATTAAACAATTTCAGAGCATGGTTGTAACATGATTCAAAATTAAGTGAATTAATGTTTGTTTTTTTATCGATAGAATTAAAATATGAAATCAATTTTTCAGTTGGTAAATTCCCTGTTAATTCATCCTTTGCCATAGGGCATCCTCCAAATCCTTGTATTGCACCGTCAAATCTTTTACATCCAGCATTATAAGCTGAATCAATTTTTTTAAACCAATCATCAGGCTTAGTATGAAAATGAGCACCAAATTCAATTTTCATATAATTCGGAATTAAATTAGAAAAAATCTTATATATGTCATTTGGATCCGCAGTTCCAATAGTATCAGAAAGAGATATTATTTCTATTTCTAAATAACTAAGTTTTTCAATCCATTCTTCCACGATTTGAAAATTCCAAGGTTCTCCGTAAGGATTTCCAAAACCCATAGATAAATAAACAACCAACTTCTTATTGTTTTTTTCTGCAATTTCTTTTATTCTCTTTAATTCTTCAAAAGATTCAAATATATTCTTATTGGTATTCCTCATTTGAAAAATCTCAGATATTGAAAATGGATAACCAAGGAAATTTAAAGATGAATATCTACACGCATCTAAAGCTCCTCTCTCATTGGCTACAATAGCTAATAATTTAGATTTTGTATTTGATAGATCTAAATTATCGATTATAAAAGCTGAATCGCTCATTTGCGGAATGGCTCTTTTTGAAACAAAACTTCCAAAATCAATAACATCAAAACCAACGGATAAAACTGATTGTAAATAATCTAATTTATCTTTACTTGGAATCCATTGCTTTATTCCTTGCATAGCATCTCTTGAACATTCAACTATTTTAATTGAAGACATAACATAAAATTAGTTTTTATTAACTAACTATCCAGTATACTATGAATATATATACTCCAATTTCAAATAAATATATGTTATTACTTATATAAGCATATCTATTTGAATATAAATTTAAATTTGAAGATAAGAGAGAAACAGAAAAAAAAACGAAAGTAGCTTGCATCCAAAAAATAGAACCAAGAATCAAAAACTGAATTTCATTATTAATATTATTGTGGAATAAAAAACTTGGAAAAAAAGCTATAAAAAATAAACTTACTTTTGGATTTAATAAATTCATTATCAATCCTCTAAAAAAATGATTACTTGATCTATTGTCAATAATTGATTCCTTTTTTATATTTCTATTTTTAAAAGTTGTTACAATTAAATATAGAAAGTAAAATACACCCAATAATTTAATCAAATTAAAAATGTAATCATTTTCTGAAATTATTAACGATAAACCAATTGTAACAAAAAAAGTATGAAACAATAAGCCAGAAGTTAATCCAAGAGAAGTCATTAAGGCTGGCTTAATTCCTTTAGAAATACTTTGTGAAATAACATATATAATATCAGGACCAGGTGAAAGAGTCAACAAAATTGATGTTAAAAAAAAAGTAATTAAAATATCAATATCCATTAATAATTTATTGATTTTAGGATTGTAATTTAAGCTTTATAAATTATTTTTGCACAAAAATTAATTAAATGTCCTACATCCAAAATTTAGAAAAAAATTTATCGAACACAAGAAAATCTCTAATAAATCATAGTCTATATTCTAAACTTGATTCAAAACAAAAACTTGTTGAGTTCATGGAAAATCATGTTTTTGCAGTTTGGGATTTCATGTCTTTAATTAAAGCTTTGCAAAGAAATCTAACATGCATTGAAGTACCATGGATACCTAATGAAAACCGTTTGGCTGGAAGATTGGTAAATGAGATAGTTTTAGCTGAAGAAAGTGACGTTGATTTAAATGGAAATCCAAAAAGTCATTTTGAACTTTACCTGGAATCTATGATTCAAATTGGTGCTAGCACAAAAAAAATCGAAGATTTTATTTTTAAAATAAAAACATTAAAATCTTATAATAAATCAATCGAAAACATAAATATAAGTCCAGTAGTAAAAGAATTCATGGATTTTACATTTAACATTATCAATACAAATAAAAACCATGTGATTGCAAGTGTTTTTACATTTGGAAGAGAAGATTTAATTCCCGATATGTTTATAGAGATCGTTAAAAAACTCTCAATTAATGATGAAATCAAAGCAGATCATCTAATTTACTATCTAGAGAGACATATTGAAATTGATGCAGATGAACATGGCCCTATGGCACTTAAAATGATTGAAAAATTGTGCGGCGAAGATGAAATAAAATGGAAAGAAGCTGAAATTGCATCCAAAAAATCTCTTGAAATGAGAATTAAACTTTGGGACTATATTGAAAATAAAATTAATTAAAGTCTATCGTTTAACTGATGTTTTTCTTCTAATTAGTTTTGAATTGTGACTTTTAATTAAATTAAGAATTTCTTCAACTTTAACGGGATTATCTTTACTAATATTAAACTTTTCAGACGGATCAATATTTAAGTCAAATAAGAGAGGAGGATCATGTATTTTTGGTTCTTTGAACCAATCTGTAGTTTTTAAATGTAATTTAAAATTTCCTAGCCTTGCTGCATACAACTCATCACCCTTGTAAAAAAACATATTTTTTCTTTTACTTTCTTCCTTTTTAAATAAAGTTTCAGATAAGTCAAGTCCATCTATATGCATGTTTTTTTGTTGTTCAATTCCTGAAATGCTAAGAAAAGTAGAATAAATGTCCAGAGTAGAACCTATATCATCAATAACACCTGGTTTTATATTAGCTCCCCAAAAAATTGTTGGAACTCTAACTCCCCCCTCCCATGTTGTTCCTTTTCCGTTTCTAAGTAATCCTGCTGAACCTGAATGAGATTTAAAAACTAGCCAAGGTCCATTATCAGATGTAAAAACAACAACTGTATTTTTATCTAAATTCAATTTCTTTAATTCATTAATTATTAATCCCACACCAAAATCAATTTCTTCAATAACATCTCCATACAATCCTCTTTTACTTTTTCCTAAAAACTCTTTTGAAGCATAGAGTGGAATATGAGGAAGGTTATGAGATAAATAAATAAAAAATCTATCATCTTTAAACTTATTAATTAGTTCAATAGTTTTTTTGGTATATCTAGATGTAATAGTAGTTTGATCTACAGGTCTTTCAATTATATCAAAATTTTCAATAAGTGGCACATTATAACTTTTTGAGTTAAGTTCATTTCTTTCATACTCTGCCCAATACTTATTATTGTTAATCTTGTCCATATCATTTGAATATGGAATACCATAATAATAATCAAAACCATGATTGTTAGGTAAATATTTCTTTTTATGACCAAGATGCCACTTACCCACGATAGCTGTTTTATATTTTTTTTCTTTTAATTTTTCTGCTATTGTATATTCCTTTTCAGGAAAACCATTTGAAGAATTTGGGAATAAAACAGATGTCATGCCACTTCTAACAGGAAGTCTTCCTGTTAAAAGAGCGGCTCTACTTGGTGTACAAACAGAAGCTGCTGAATAAAATTGAGTCCATTTTTGCCCTTCAAAAGACATATTATCTAGATTAGGAGTTGAAATAGTAGGATTTCCAAAAACTCCTATATCTCCATAACCCATATCATCAGCAAAAACGATAATAAAGTTCAGTTTTTTATCATCTTGAATTCCAAAAGAGAAAAAACTTGTTAGAAATATTATTACAAAACAAAAAAAACTTTTAAAAATCATAAATTTTATTAATATTCTAATTTATATAATAAAAATTTAATACTAATTTATTTTTTTTAACTTGGCGATTCAAAATTTTAAAACATGAACAAAAAACTTTTATCCTTATTTGTTATTACATTAATAACAATAAATTTTTCATTTGCTTTTCAAACATCAAAAGCAAAGAAATTTGCAAAAACAATTACTGAAAAAGAGCTAAGCGAACATTTGTATATTTATGCTTCTGATGAATTTGAAGGCAGAGACACTGGAGCACCTGGTCAAAAAAAGGCAGTAGAATACATAAGAAATTATTACAAATCAATTGGAGTTGAACCAGGAGATTTAGAAGGAGATTATTTTCAAGAAATGACTCTCACAATGAGAGGAAGAAGAGGTCAAAAGCCAAAAACTGTAGAAACTGAAAACGTTATAGCCATAATAAAAGGATCTGAAAAACCAGATGAATATGTAGTAATAACTGCGCATTTAGATCACGTTGGTGTTACAGATGGTGAAATTTACAATGGTGCAGATGATGATGGTTCAGGAACTGTTGCTTTATTGGAAATTGCTGAAGCTTTCAAGAAAGCTGCTGATAAGGGAAAAGGACCAAAAAGATCAATTGTTTTTTTACACGTTACAGGTGAAGAAAAAGGACTGCTAGGATCTGCTTATTATGCAGATAACCCTGTTTATCCGTTAGCAAACACAGTCGTAAATTTAAATGTAGATATGATTGGAAGAATCGATCCTACTAGAAGAGAAAAAAACAGAGATTACATATATTTAATTGGATCCGACCATGACAGTGTTGATTTACACAATTTATCAGAACAAACTAATGCAGAATCAGTGAATATGACACTCGATTACAGATTTAATGATAAAAATGATCCTAATAGATTTTACTATAGAAGTGATCACTATAATTTTGCAAAAAATGGTATTCCAATTATATTTTATTTTACCGGAACACACGCAGATTATCACCAGCCAAGTGATACACCAGACAAAATTGAATACGATTTACTGGAAATGAGATCAAGACTAATTTTCTATACTGCTTGGAATATAGCAAACAGAGATAAAAGAATTGTAGTTGATCCTAAGCCCGAAAAAAAATCTTTCTCTATTTCTGAAGATGATCTTAAAAAGTTTCACGGCTTATATGCTTCCGATTTAATGCCTCTTAAGTTTGAAGTTTACACCAAAGATGGAAACTTAGCTATGAATCCTGTTGGAATGGATCAAGAATTAGTACTTGAAGCAACATCAAAAAACACTTTCAAACAAGAAATTGCAGGAATGGAAGTTACTTTTGACAAAGGATCTATGAAATTAAAAATGCAGGGTAGAGAAATTAGTTTTAAAGCTGTCCCCCCTACTCCAAAAGATGCTGAAGAAACTGATATTGAATAAAATTCGAATTATATTTATAACGAACAAAACGCCCTTTATGGGCGTTTTTTTTTATGAAAAAATATCATTTAGGACACCCGCCAAAGTAGATCCTGCTTTAAATAACTTGTGTTTTATAAAAGGGATTTTATTATTTATATACTTATTATCAATTACATTACTCTTCTCAATTTCAGCATATAATATTTTAACGTCCTGATGTGTTTCATAAACCCAGTCGTCAGGATTTAATGAAAAATCAACTTCATTCATTGACATAAGTTCATTTGAAAGTTCAATGTAATCCTTTTTCAAATGTTCAATTATATGCACATCCCAAACAATATGAAAATTTGTAGATTTTCCTAAAAATGAAAGTTTTATGTCGTTACCTCCTCTATCTTCAAATCTTCCAGTATGTAAAGGTTGGTGAATATCTCCAACCAAATGAATTAAGAATTTTAAATAAAAAGATTTTAGTTCTTTAGTTGATTCTGGGTTTTTCAAAACTTTAATACTCTTTTTCAAGGTACTTACTATGTCACCCTTTTCATTTTTTTTAATATCAGAATACTCTTTATCTAAGGGCATATTAACATAATGCCAAGGACTGTATTGTTTGTATAATGGATCTGATTTAATTTCGTCTGCCCAGGTACTGGCGTTTGCCATAGATTCTCCGTCCAATAATTCATTTATTATGAGTTTTACATTGGGATTAAGTTTTCTTTCTGCAATTTCGCCTACAACTTTGTGTCCAATTTCACCCCAAACAACTGAGCTATCAAGAGAGCTAAATGATGATAAAATTAATATAGAAAAAATATATATTTTCAAATTTTTCATAATGATTTAAATTTTTCTTTGTGTTTATAAAAACTGAATCCAAAACTAAAAAAAGTTAGAATTAAAACTAAAAAAGCAACTTTATGAAATATTTCGGGATTAGCTCCTTCAAAATCTCCTTTTAATCTTGCTACATAAGTCAATAACATCACTATTCCGACATAATAGAAATATATAAGATGATATATGGGATTTTTAATTTTTTTTATTAAAAATGGGTAAATAATGATCATTAAATAAGCAACGGCACCGCCCATAACTTTTACTGGAATTATTGGTAAATCATTAAGATATACTGATAGAGCTAAAAATCCAAAATGAATTAAATGTAAAACACCAAAAATAAATACTAAATCTTTAACTCTATTTAAGTTTTGATTGATTAAAAAAGCATTTTTAAATAAATAAAAACAATAAATATATATCATTAATGAAAATCTTCCAGAATATCTAGCCGAATAACGAAACAAATCCCCAATATCTTCTTTATTATAATAAAAAATTAAAAATATAATTATCTCAATTACAACCCCAAAATAAAGTAATTGCTTAAAAGATGCTTTGTTTATCATTATAATTAAAATTAATGAAAAATAAAATGGATAATAATTAAACTAATTAATAAAAAAAAGCCAAGTATTAAATTCTTTTTTGAAGAAACATAAATTAGTTTAAATATATTTTGAATCTTATTCAAGTTTAATAGTAATGCTATAATTAGTCCAGATAAAATAACCCAAAAAGCTCTAAGAAAATAATTCATTTCTGGAAATAGATATTGAATTAATATATTTAATGGAATGGTAATTAAAAATGCTATTAGAATCGAATTTTTTGTTGGTTTAAAAAACAAAATTGCACTACATATCAATACTACTATTCCGCAATTGATATAATATCTCAGATTATTTAAAGTATGAGTAAAAGCAGAATCAGGATCGTCGAACTTCAGATACAATAGAATCATAGACATAAGCAAGGCTGTAAAAAAGCTAAAAAGAATTGCTCTTCTTCCAGATTTAATTTTTTGATAATCGGATGCATTTTTATTTATATACTTTGAATATATGTCTACAGACCACAGTGTTGCTAATGAATTAAAGGTAGAGTCAACAGTACTCATTAAAGAAGCGAAAAGTCCACATAATACAATTCCTTTTAATCCAATTGGTAAGTATGTTTTTACAAGATAGGGAAATGCTAAATCAGGTTCAGCTAAGCTGTCACCTAAAATTCCGTATAATGCTATTCCTGGAATTACAATTATAATAGCCATCAGATATTTTATTAATCCGCCTATCATAAGACCAGATTGTGCATGAGAAATACTTTTTGCAGCTAATGCTCTCTGCATAACAGTTTGGTTTGCACACCAATAATTAATATTTAGAAAGAATAAACCAAGTAAATGAGTCCATGGTAATGTAGAATGATCTGAAGGAAGATGAAGATGCATTTTTTCGGGTGTTTTTATGTACAGTTGGTTCCATCCACCAAGTTCATTTACAGCAATTAAGCAAACAACTACCCCTCCTAAAAGTAATATTGAAAATTGAATAATATCAGTCTTAACAACAGCATTTAAACCTCCTAAATATGTGTATATAGCAGAGAAAAGTCCAAGAATTACTATTAATATTGATATTCGAACTATTCTATTTTCATGTAAAAATGAAAGTTGTTCTCCAAAAACCATTTCAGCAGCATAAGCTCCCCAAAAAAGTGCAGCGCCTAAAGTAACTGTCGAAAATAATGCAATGTTACTTAATGAATAAAACAAAGCAATTTTATCTCCTAATTTTATTTTAATAAACTCAGTTATAGTTGTTATTCTTTCTTTCAAAAAAATTGGTACAAAAATGAACGTGGCGATCAATATACCTTGTACTGCGTTTATTTCTAGGTTTGCTTGTGCAAGTCCAAATAAATACGCGGAACCCATCATTCCTAAAAACTGGTATCCTTGAATATTAGTTGCTATAGTTGATAAAGCAATAGAATACCATTTTAAATTTCTATTACTTAAAAAATACTCATCAGCAGAGCTTTTATTAGTTACTTTTCCTTTTAAAGCAACAAAGAAAATTAAAACGAAATAGAAAATAACAATACCAAAATCTAACATATCAATTTATTTTCTTTTTCCTGTTCCTAATGGTGAATTTGAAATTAATTCAGGAACTCTATTAAATGCTTTAGAAAAATGAATGTTGTTAAACCTAGGTAAAACATATTTAGCAAACATTTCACATTCATTTTGATGTGGGTATCCTGATAAAATAAAAGATTTTATACCTAAGTCCATATATCTTTTAAGTTTATTGTAGACCTGATCAGGATCGCCAACAATAGCTGCTCCACATCCCGATCTTGCTAGACCAATGCCTGTCCAAAGATTAGATTCAACATAAAAGTCTTTATCAGATTTTGATCTTAATTTGGATTGCATAGCTACGCCAAGTGATTTAGAATCTTGTGCTCTATTACGAATATCTTCTCCCAAATCTAAATCTAATTTTGAAATTAATTTACTTGCGTAATCTCTCGCTTCTTGCTCAGTTTCTCTGACAATAACATGAACCCTTAATCCAAACTGTACTGTTCTGTTATATCCAAGAGCTTTAATTTTCATATTAGACATTAAGCTAATTATTTTTTCCTCTGTATCTGGCCACATTAAGTAAACATCACAGTGCTCAGCACACAAATCAACACCATCAGGTGAATAACCTCCAAAATATAATAATGGACCACCATTTTGTTGATAGGGTTTAACTGGATCTGATGGAAGCTTAATTTTATAATATTCTCCACTAAAATCAATTTGATCTTTAGTCCAGGCTTGTTTTAAGATCTCTATAACTTCTCTCGATCTAGCATACCGTCTAGAGGATTCCAATTTGTTTCCTGGTAAATCAGATGAGATAATATTTACAGTTAGCCTTCCTTTTAAAATATGATCTAATGTAGCAAGAGTTCTTGCAAGCATTGGTGGATGAATTTCTCCACAACGTATCGCTGCTAAAAAATTTATTTGGCTAGTTAAAGGAGCCATCGCAGAAACGAAAGGAAGAGTATCCTGACCAACTTGATAAGATGATGGGCACAAAACATTAGTATATCCCAACTCATCTGCTGTTTTAATAATCTTAGAAGTATTTTCCCAAGTACTTTTATATTTGGGGTTTCTAGAACCTAAAATATCATCATCACCATCACAGATTGGAGCAAACCAAGAAATTTCTACATCATTTTTATTAAGCATAATATTTTTTATTTTTTAAACAATAAAGCATCCCAAGGGAGCAAATCAATATCGTCAGAAAAAAAGTTTAAATCTGATGTCCTGTTTGAAAGTTCCAGAGAATATTTTGTTAAATTATTAAAATTATACTTTAATGAAGCATTTGACATATTTAATATTACTAAATAACAAAACTGCTTCCCTTTTCTTTGATAAATAAATAAACTTTCATTTGTTGGATCCAAATCTTGATAATCACCGTATATAAGATCATTTGATTTTTTTCTTAAGTCAATTAAACTCTTATAAAAATGAAATATTGAATTAATATTTTTTAAATCGTTTTCAACATTAATTGAACTATAGTTTGAATTAGTTAAAAACCAGTTGTTATTTCCCTCTGTAAAACCACCGTTTATTTTATTATTCCATTGCATTGTAGTTCTTGAGTGATCTCTCGACGAGATATTTAAATGTTTTAAATAATCTTTTTTGTTAATTCCTGACTTTATTGCTTTTGGTAAATTACCTACAACCTCAAGATCATCAAATTGATCTAAAGATTCAAATTTATAATTAGTCATTCCTATTTCTTCACCTTGGAATAAAACAGGAGTTCCTTTTTGAGTGAGAATAAGCATTGCCAGAAGTTTTGCAGATTTTTCTCTGAACTGAAGATCATTACCATATTTACTTACACTTCTTGGATTATCGTGATTATTCAAAAAAACTGTAGGCCAATTAAAATATTTTACGTTAGATTGTTGTTCAAAAAGTTTTTTGAATTCCTTTAGATTCCACTTATTCTGAATCCAATTATCTCTGCCAATTCTAATTATATCAAAAAGAAAAACGAGATTTAATTCATTTTCTCGTTCATCAGTCATTTTAATCATTGATTCATTACTAATACCAAAAGCTTCACCAATTGAAACTATATCATATTTTGAAAGAACCTTGGAATTCATTTCTTTTAAAAACTGATGCAATTTTGTTCCAGAAGCATAAGAAAATTCAGGACTTATAAGCTTTGATTTTGATAAATTTTTAAAACTAAGATCTTTGGATATAAAAGGAATTACATCCATTCTAAAACCATCAATTCCTTTGTCCAACCAAAATTTCATAATATCATAAATCTCTCTTCTAACTTTTTGATTTTCCCAATTTAAATCAGGTTGTTTTTTAGAAAAGTAATGTAAATAATAATCATTTGTTTTTAAATCTTTTTCCCATGCAGATCCTCCAAAAAAAGAAGTCCAATTATTAGGAGGATTTGTTTCACTACCTTCTTTCCAAATGTAAAAATCTCTAAATTTATTTTTTGATGAAGATTTACTCTCAATAAACCAATTATGCTCATCACTTGTATGATTAACAACCAAATCTATAACTAACTTCATTTCTCTATTATGAATTTCACTTAACAAATTGTCAAAATCGTTCATATCTCCAAATTCTTCCATGATCTTTCTATAATCTCTTATATCATATCCATTATCATCATTAGGTGAATCAAAATGAGGACTTAGCCATATTATATCTATTCCTAAAAACTTTAAATAATCTAATTTTAGAATTATACCCTTAATATCTCCTATTCCATCTCCATTAGAATCGTAAAAAGATCTAGGATATATTTGATAAATAACTTGTTCTTTCCACCACTTTCGAGTCATAATTTCTTTTTACTTAATCCTCTACATTTCCTACTACAATAAACAACATTATCCCAGTTTTTTTTCCATTTTTTTCTCCAAGAAAAAGGAAAATTACATATAGGACAAGTTTTTTCAGGAAGATTAGATTTTTTCATTAATTAAAAGAAGGATGTTCAGCTGGCCAAGGTACTATTGAATTAGTAATTTTATTGTGAGGCATTTGGGCATCAACTGATTTTAAATATTTTGTCAAAATATTAGCAAGTTCTTTGGATTTTGAAATATTTACAGAAATTAAATTAATATTTTCTGAAATATCATTTTCCAGGTTGTACAACTCAACAATTTGAGTATCATGAAAATAAATAAACTTCCATTTTCCCTGTCTAATCGCGCTGTAACTACCAATTCCCGGTCCACTTGGGCCCCACCAATTAGGATAATGCCAAAATAAAGGTTTCTCTTCAATGATTTCATTATTCAAAAGAGGAACAAAGCTTTGACCATCTACAACTTGTACCAAACTACTTTCCATAGTATTTGTTAACTCTAAAATTGAAGGGAAAAAGTCATCAATTATAACTGGGTGATGAACTTCATTAACAACAGTTTTATGAAATGGGGAATAAACTATCATAGGAACTCTTATTCCTCCCTCATAAATAGATCCTTTTCCACTTTTTAAGGGATAATTATGTATATGCTTCTCTCCATCCCTAGCAACAGCACTTAAACCTCCATTGTCAGACATGAAAATGATTATTGTATTATTTAAAATATTTTCATTTTTTAACTTTTTTAAAATAGTTCCTAAAGCGTAATCCATACTTTCTATCATTGAAGCATATTTAATTTCAGAGTTTTTTAAACCAATATTTTTATATTTTTCAACAAAACGATTGTCCTCCATTAAAGGTGCATGAACATTATATAAAGAAAAATAAAGGAAAAATGGAGAATTAGATTCTATAGGTTTTCTAAGGTTTTCTAAAATTTCTAAACTCAAAGCTTCAGTTAAAAAAATATCTTTTCCATGATATTTTTTAAGTCCAGGAACTGCCCATATTTTATTTTTTAAATCATTATTTCCAAAATTATCTGTACCCAGATAACTTTGTGGGGCACCTGCTGCATGTCCTGCAATATTTACATCAAATCCAATATTTAATGGATTCGATGATGGGTATCCAATAGCTCCAAGATGAGCCTTTCCAGCATGAATGGTAAAATATCCATTATCTTTTAAAACTTGAGGAAGAGGAGTTGCATAAATTGAATTTGAAACCGAATCTAAAGTTGACAGTCCATTATAATTCCAATCAGGAAACTCAAAATTTTTGTGATTAATTTCTGCTGGCTTTTTTTTATTAGGATTAAGAGTCCAATTAGTAACTCTATGTTTTGCAGCATTAATTCCTGTCATCAAACTAATCCTGGATGGGGAACAAACAGGGGTTGCATAAGCATTAGTGAATTTAACGCCCATTTCAGCTAATATTTCCATATTAGGAGTATTGTAAAGCCTATTGAATTTAGTTTCACTTTTCCAAAATGAAACTGAAGTATCTTGCCATCCTAAATCATCTACCATAAATAAAACGATGTTAGGATTACTAATTTTAGTTGAATTATTACAAGAATGAAATAAAAAAAGAGTTAAAACAAAAAATAATCTAATTATAGACATTTTAACAATATACAAAAATGAAAAAAAACATATATGTTAAGCTAACTTAACATTTTTTTTATATGTTTGTAAAGCTAACTTAACATATAAATAATAAATGAAACTTAAAACACTAAGAATTATGGCAATAATAACAGGATTAATTGGAACAACTTTATTTAATAGATTTATGGAAGGAGGGGCGTTATTTATGTCTCTTGTTCTTATTTGTTTGTTAATATCAATTTACTTTACAGTAAAATCTATTTTGAACATCAAAACAAATATTGAAATTTCAAAAAAAATGCTTAAACATATAAAGGATAGTGGCTCACTTGGACTAACTTTAGGAATCATGGGGGCCTTTATAGGACTTATAACTGCTTTTGATGTTCTTGAAGCAACAGGGGAAGCAAACCCTTCTATAATAGCTGGAGGTTTAAAGGTGGCATTATTATCTCCTCTTTTTGGACTATTTACTTTTTCAGTTTCTAAACTTTCAATACTTATACTTAGAATTGTTCAAAAATAATATAATGACATTATCAAAAAAAGAAATATCAATTTTAGTTGAGGTTATCTATTCAATTGTATTTACATTAATATTCCTTCCTTATTTTTATGAGAATCAAGAGAAAACTCTAATATTAATGGATGGTGTAATCGAAAAAATATTTCAAATAATAATATCTACTGTAATCTATTTTTCCATAGCTTATTCTGTTTTAGAAGTTATTTATAAAAAGAAAGAAACTGTAGACGAAAGAGATGATATGATAAATTCAAAATCATATAAGTTGGGTTATTTACTTTATGAATTCTCTTTATTCATTTTTATTGGATATGTATGTTCTAAATTTCAAAATAAAGAATTATTAAACCTTACAGGAAACCAAGAATTATATAATAGCTTTGAATTAACCGATGGTGGAATTGTTTTTTTTGTTCTTGTTCTGCTCGCATTTACATCTATCATAAAATCATTGTATCAGTTTTACTTATACAGAACCGTTTAAAATGATGTTAAAAAATAACCTAAAAGAAATAAGACAAAAAAATGGATTCACACAAGAAGAATTAGGAACTGATGTAGGAGTTAGTCGTCAAACCATTATTTCAATAGAAAGATATAGATATAAACCTACACTGGAATTAGCTATGAAATTAGCTGAAAAACTTAATATTAAAATTGAAAAACTTTTCTATTTTGATAAAGAGTAATTCTAGAATTAAATATTGCAAAATCTGCAAAATAGATTATTCAGTAATGTATAGAATTAAATTTCAACCAACTAAACAGTGGGTTTTTTTATGTAAAAACTGTTTAAGTATTGTTAAAAAAGATAATAAGTTTTACAGATATGGAGGTACTTGGAAAAAATAAGATTTGATTTTTTTCAAATGTTATAAATATCATATCTTTAATAGATGTTAAAAACCAAAGAACTTGAGTTTAATTACGAAAATCAAATGTTTTTTAAATTTCAGAACATTGATTTAAAAAGTAATGAAAACTTGTTAATTATTGGTGACTCAGGTGTTGGAAAAACTACACTAATGCATCTTCTCGCAGGGCTTTTAAAATCAAATTCAGGGTCAATTAAATTGTTTGACAAAGAACTTAATCTAATGTCTCCGTCTCAATTAGACAGTTTTAGAAAAAATAATATTGGAATTGTATTTCAAAGACCACATTTTGTTAATTCTCTTACTGTTAAAGAAAATCTTCAGCTAGCTCAATATATAGCTAACAAGAAAGACAATAATAGAATTGAAGACATACTTAAAAACTTAAATATTTTTAACAAATCCAATAAAAAAACAAATCAATTAAGTCAAGGCGAAAAACAAAGAGCCTCTATAGCTTTGGCAATTGTAAATTCGCCTAAATTAATTTTGGCAGATGAGCCCACATCTAGTCTAGATGATAATAATTGTGCGAAAGTTATTGAACTTCTAAAAAAACAAGCTACAGATTTTGGAGCTCAACTTATAGTTATAACTCATGACAGCAGATTAAAAAAACATTTTAAAAACACGATTGAATTGTGAATATATTTAAATTAAGCATAAAGAATATTTTCAACAAACCTCTAAGTTCTTCTATAAGCCTAGCGTTGTTAATTCTAGGAGTTGGAATAATATCTCTCTTGCTTCAATTAAATACACTTATCAAAGATCAAATGGATAATAATTTGAGAGGAATCGATATGGTCGTTGGAGCTAAAGGAAGTCCTCTTCAACTTATTTTATCATCTGTATACCATATTGACTCACCAACTGGAAATATTTCTTTTCAAGAGGCTGAAAATATTAGTAAAAATAGAATGGTGGGTTCAAGTATTAAAATTCTTTATGGGGATAACTATAAAGGTTATAGAATTGTTGGTGCTGAAAAAAAATTTATTGACTTATATAAAGGTGTAATTAAAGAGGGTAAGGATTGGGAAAAACCCTATGAAGTTTTAGTTGGTTCAAAAGTATATGAAAAATTAAAAATCAATTTAGGAGATGAGTTAGTTAGTTCACATGGATTAAGAGAAACGGGCCAATCCCATGACGAGGGAACATTTAAGGTAGTTGGATTGTTAAAACCTTCAAACTCAGTAATTGACCAGTTAATTATTACGTCTCCTCAAAGTGTATGGAATATTCACGACGATAATGATCATTATAATGAAGATGAACATGAGCATGAAGATGAGCATGAACACGAACACGATGATAGAGAAATAACTGCCATGCTAATAAAATTCAAAAGCCCAATGAATATTATTCAATTTCCAAGACAAATAAATGAAAATACTAATCTTCAAGCGGCTGTTCCGTCTTAT